>Ga0070762_10000129_pt1 | contig 26606 bp, 23 predicted proteins | sample HubBroMetageREF2_FD_66726 | JGI IMG/M metagenome (GOLD analysis project Ga0070762, IMG submission 66726) | Reference soil microbial communities from the Hubbard Brook experimental Forest, New Hampshire, USA - Hubbard Brook CCASE Soil... | ecosystem: Environmental > Terrestrial > Soil >...
CAGTCGGCGATTATGACAACGACGGCTTCCCCGACCTCTACATCACGAACTACGGAAAAAATACTCTCTACCACAACAATGGCGACGGCACTTTCACTGACGTCACCGCGAAAGCCGGCGTCGAGGCCGGAGGCTGGAGTTGTTCCGCCGGCTTCTTCGATTACGACAACGACGGCCACCTCGACCTCTTCGTCACGCGGTACATGCTCTGGGACACGCAGCACAGCAAAATATGCGGCGGCGAGTGGCAAACCTACTGCCCACCCGCAGAATTTCCCTCAACCACAAATACTCTTTATCGTAATCGCGGCGACGGCACATTCGAAGACGTCAGCCAGCATTCCGGCATCGCCGCGCTCAAAGGACGCGCGCTCGGAGTCTCGTTCGCGGACTACGATGACGACGGGTTCACCGATATTTTCGTTTCGAACGACGGCATGCGCCAGTTTCTGTTCCACAATAATGGCGATGGCACATTCACCGAGCTCGCGCTCGAGGCGGGCACCGCTCTCACCGCCGATGGCAAGCCTCTTTCCGGTATGGGCACTGTCTTTCAAGATTACGACAACGATGGACGCGCGGACATATTAGTGACCGTGCTGCCGCGCGAGGTCTACGCGCTCTTTCACAACGACGGCAACGGTTCATTCAGCTATCGCAGCCTGCAGGCCGGCTTGGGCTTGCTCTCCGCCGCAAGCTCTGGCTGGGGCGTGGGCCTGGAAGATTTCGACAATGACGGCTGGAAGGATTTGTTCGTCGCACAGAGCCACGTGCTGGACAACGTCGAGCAAATTGACCACATGCTGCATTATAAAGAGCCGCCGCTGCTCGCGCTGAATCACAATGGCCGTTTCGAGCGCGCCGATTCAGGCATCACTTCCGCCATTGCTGGACGCGGCGCCGCGTTCGGCGATCTAAATAATGATGGCTGGATGGATGTTGTTGTAACCTCGCTCGGCGGAGAACCCCTGGTGTTGATGAATCACGCGGGCACCGGCCACTGGCTTTCCATCACGTTGCGCGGCACGCGCAGCAACCGTGACGGACTCGGCGCGCGCGTGCAGGTCAACGGCCAGACGCGGTTCGCTACCACCGGCGGCAGTTACATTTCGGCCAGTGACAAGCGTTTGCACTTTGGTCTCGGCGCCGCGGAGATTGCAAAGGTCGAAGTTCGCTGGCCCTCCGGCGCGCACCAGATCCTCGACAACGTGAAACCCGATCAATTTCTCGAAGTCCGCGAGCCGGAAAAATCATGAGCGGCGTCTTACTTTCATTTTTGCTTGCGCTGCAGGGGTCTGCGCCGTCGGCGGCCCTCCAGCATGTACACGCCGGAGTGGAGGCCGAAAAAAGCGGCCAACCGGATGCGGCTGTGGCCGAATTTCAGAAAGCCATCGAACTCGATCCCAAGCTAGCCGTCGCGTTCGTCGATCTCGGCGACCTCTACATCGAAAGACGCGAATATGCCGCTGCCATTCCGCCGCTCAAGCGCGCTGTCGAACTCAGTCCCAGCCTCGAGGGCGCCCACCGGCTGTTAGGATACGCGCTGCTCGCGCAAGGCTACGCCGACGAAGCGATTCCACATCTGGAAAAGGCGCACGATGTGGACGCGCTGGGCATCGCGCTGCTCGAAGCGGGAAAATTGCCCGAGGCCGTGCCGGTTCTGCAAAAAGCCTTGGCGCAAAATCCAAATGATCCTGACCTGTTGTATTACTACGGCAGAGCTGCCGGCCTGCTCTCCAAACAAGTCTTTGACGAACTGGAAGATCGTTTCCCGGATTCCGCCCGCGCTCATCAGATGATGGCGCAAGATTATGCCGCCCTGCGCGATGTTCCCAACGCCGAGCGCGAATTTCTCGAAGCGCTGCGCTTACGCCCGCACACGGCGGGTTTGCACCTGGAATTCGGTGAGCTATACGCTCGCGCGCAGGAATGGGACAAAGCCGCGGAGCAATTTCAACTCGAAACGGAAGATCAGCCGGGCAGCCCCGAAGCTTTTTATCGCCTGGGCGAAGCGCTGGTGCAGCTGGGAAAATTCCACGAAGCACGCGCGGCCCTCGTTAGTTCCGACCAACTGAAAGCGGACATGCCGGAAACTCTCTATATGCTTGGCAAAGCCGCCGCATTGGATGGCGACGACAGCCTGGCCCAGAAGTCGTGGTTGCATGTTCTAAATCTCGAGAAAGACACAGCGCTCGCTGCTCAAGCACATTTTGGCCTGGCGGGCATTTATCGCAAGCAGGGAAAGTCCGCGGACGCCGATAGCGAAATGAATGAATTCCTTAAATGGCAGATCAGAGCAGGCCATACGAACGATTCGCCGAAATAAATTATTGCCACGCAAGAGCCGAAGGAGAGAGCCGATGATACCTCCACGCACAATTACCACGCCAGCGCAGCGCAAAATCGCTGTGAGTTTCGCTTTGTTTTTTATTGCGATCACCGCGGTGCTGGTTCCATCCGCTACTTCCGCACCAGACGGCGTCGAGCAGCGCGTCGAAGCGATTCTCGGCAAAATGTCACTCGAGCAGAAAATTGACATGATCGGCGGCCAGGATGAATTTTACATCCGTGCGTATCCCGATCTTGGCGTGCCTCGCTTACGCATGGCTGACGGCCCCATCGGAGTCCGCCACGGCGGCCCTTCCACCACCATGGCCGGCGGAATTTCGCTTGCGTCTTCGTGGGATCCCGCGCTCGCCGCAGAAGTGGGAAGCCAAATCGCACGCGATGCCCGCGCCAAGGGCGTGCACTTCATGCTCGGACCTGCCTTCAACATCTATCGCGCGCCCATGAATGGCCGCAATTTCGAATACCTGGGTGAGGATCCGTATCTCGCGTCGCAAATCGCGGTTGGCTACATCGAAGGAATGCAAAGCCAGGGAGTCAGCGCCACTGCCAAGCATTTCATAGGAAATAATTCCGACTACGATCGTCACAATACCGATTCCATCATTGACGAGCGCACTATGCGCGAAATTTATCTTCCCGCATTCGAGGCCTCGGTAAAACAAGGCCACGTGCGCGCGGTGATGGATTCCTACAACTTGACGAACGGCACTCACATGACGCAGAACGCCCACCTGAATATCGATATCCTGAAAAAGGAGTGGGGCTTCGACGGCATTCTCATGTCCGACTGGACGTCCACATACGACGCGGTAGGAGCTGCGAACGGCGGTTTGGACCTGGAAATGCCTTCGGGGAAATTCCTGAACCGTGAGAAGTTGCTTCCGGCCGTTCAGCAGGGGCAGGTTTCCGTTGCGACCATTGACGACAAAGTGCGCCGCATTCTTCGCGTGGCAATTCAGTTCGGCTGGCTCGACCATGAACAGACGGATCTCGCGATCTCGCGCTACAACCGCGAAGGCGATCAAGTCGCGCTGCAAGCCGCGCGCGAAGGCGCCGTTCTGCTGAAGAACGACGGCAATTTGCTGCCGCTCAAGAAGGACGCGGTCAAATCCATACTAGTTGTCGGACCCGACGCTTATCCCGCCGTGCCGGTGGGTGGTGGCAGCGCTCGCGTGGTGCCCTTCGAAGCCGTCAATTTTCTGCAAGGCATCTGCGACTACGTGGGAAATTCCGCGCAGGTGTTTTACAGTCCCGGGATTCCCACCGTGCAGGAAATGGCCGCGGTGAAAGCTTTCTCGACGACTGCGTCGGGCGGCACTGTGGGATTCAAGGCAGAACATTTCACCAATCCGGCCTTGCAAGGAACGCCGTTTTTCACGCGCACCGAAGAACGCGTCGATTTCGGACCGCCGCCGAGCAAGAGGACTCTGCCCGGCGAGGCTCTTTCCTCTCGCTGGACCGGTTACTACACACCGAGCGCTGCGGGCAAATACGATCTCTTCGTGTCCTCCACCGGAGAAGACGGCGGCAACTACCGCGTCTTCGTTGACGACAAAATCGTGCTCGACGATTGGACAACTTCAAAAGAAGTACTGGGCGTCGCGACGCTTACTTTCGACGCCACTCCCCACAAAGTGGTTCTCGAGCATCACGGGCAGTCCGAATGGCTCGGCGGTCGGCTGCATATGGGAATTGCACGCGTAGGATCCTATGTTCTACCCGATGCGAAGAAGCTTGCGGCGAAGGCGGATGTAGTTGTACTCGCGGTAGGATTTGATCCGCAGTCCGAAACCGAAGGCGCTGACCGCACCTTTCATCTGCCTCCAGGACAAGATGAGTTGATCCAGGAAATGACGGCCGCGAACAAGAACACCATCGTCGTTCTTACTTCCGGGGGCGGCGCGGACATGAACGGATGGATCGATCGCGTCCCAGCGCTTTTGGAAACTTGGTATTCAGGGCAGGAAGGCGGCAAAGTTGCTGCAGAAATTCTGTTCGGCGACGTGAATCCGTCAGGTCGTCTGGCCGCAACATTTGAACGCCGCTGGGAAGATAATCCGGTTCACGACAGTTACTACCCCGCAGCAGGAAGCAATCGAGTCGTATATAAGGAAGGCGTGTTCGTGGGCTATCGCGGGTACGAGCGCAATGGTACAAAGCCTTTGTTTCCATTTGGTTACGGGCTGTCGTACACTTCTTTCAACTACGGAAATCTGGCCATCAAGCCCGCGGACGCCAATGCGAAAAACAACGGTTTGTCCGCGCCCCTATACCAAGTTTCCTTCGACGTGACCAACACAGGAACGCGCGCAGGCGCCGACGTCGCGCAAATTTATGTAGCGCAGGCCCACCCGAAAGTTCCCAGGCCCGCGAAGGAACTAAAAGGATTCGCGCGAATCAATCTGAAACCGGGCGAGACAAAAAACTCGACGGTGATTCTCGATGGCCGCGCTTTTTCCTACTACGACGCGGACGCAAAAGAGTGGCGCGCCGATCCGGACGAATTCCAAATTCTCGTCGGCCGTTCCAGCCAGGATATCCAACTTCACAGCAGCCTCACTCTTTCGGCGGATGCTGCGGCCGCGGCAAATAATAAATAGACTTCAGGAATTGAATATTTCGACGCGCGCGTTAGTGCATTGTTGCAGCTGCGGGAAACGCGTCGGTCAGCGAAACTACTTGCAGCGAGCCCTTGAGCTGATCCAGTGACACGGAAGCAGGCGTCTTGAGTTCAACGGTGACCGCCTCGCCCGGCAGCAAGTCAAAATAATTATCCGCGGTCTGCACATCCAGGTCGCCGAACGATAGGCAGACGTTGCGCGCGAACGCGAGCGAACGCAGCGTTGCCACAAACGTGCCGTTCGCAATCGCGAGCGATGTTTCGATATGTGCAGGCGCCGGCAGATCGAGATTGTGCATCGTGTCGAAGAAAATCAGATTCCGCGACACCTTCTGCCCGCCAACCGCCAGATCGAACACCAGAAAACTTTTCTTCGGGTCGGCATTCGCCAGCAGTTCCTTCTCGTCTAACGTGAAATACACGGCGCTGGATTGCGCAGGCACCTGCACGTCCTGTGTTTTCTGCATCAGCACTTTTCCGGAAAAATCCAGCAAGCGCGTATGAATCTGGCCGCTGAGCGGTTGCAAATTGTCGGACACCACGTAGACGTCCACCTTCCCGTCGTGCGCAAAAGGCGAAACGATTACGTCATCGTAGAATCGCCGCGCGTAATATTGCAGTGCCTTCCACCGGCCGTAGTAATCAATGCTCGCCCAGGAAGCCACCGGCCAGCAGTCGTTCAATTGCCAGTACAGCGAACCCATGGTGTTTGGCCGCTGCCGCCGCAAATGTTCCGCTCCCACTTTGATGGCTTCGGCTTGCAACACCTGGCTCAGATACACAAATGAAGCGAAATCCTTCGGCTCCGGATACCAGCGCAGCATGTAGCTCAAGATCCGCTCGTTGCCGCCGTGATTTTTCTGGTGGTCCTGCATGGTGACGGAGTGGATGTCCATGTCGCCGGGCTGCGCGAAAGTGCGAACCGTGCGCATTTCCGGGAACGATTGGAATCCATATTCGGACATGAAGCGCGGAAACTGTTGGGTGTACATTTCGATCGGCGCCAGTGCGTGCCACACTTGCCAGTAGTGCATATCGCCGTTGGTTTGGCTGTCCGGAGGATCTTCAAAATTCGCGCTCGGTGAACTGGCCCAGTACGGCACGGGATCCGCATAACGCGCCACGACACCCGCGAGCACGCTATGGAACAGCACCACGTAATCCGTCCACACTTTTTCACGGTCCGTCGGAGAAACCGCTTCCTTGAAGATTTTTCGATCGTCCCAATGTACCCAGCCCGTCTCAATTTCATTATTGCCGCACCACAGAACGATGCTCGGGTGATCGCGCAGGCGCTCGACTTGTTCGACGGCTTCCTGCCGCACATTGCCCTGAAAAGCGGCGCCGCCCGGAACCATGTCGCCACCGAAAATAAATTCCTGCCACACCATGATGCCCAGCTCGTCGCAGATATCGTAAAAATCATTCGATTCGTAGTATCCGCCGCCCCACTCGCGCACCATGTTCATGTGCGCGTCGCGCGCGGATTCCAGGATCTGGCGGTGAATTTCCGGCGTCACGCGATTCGGAAAACTGTCGAACGGAATCACATCCGCGCCCTTCGCGAAAACCGGAATGCCGTTGACGACGAAGGCAAAACTTTTGCCTGACGCGGTCACTTCGCGGCGCAGCTCGATCGAACGCAGTCCCGTTTTCAGGGCAGCGTCGGCGGCCACGTCACGCCCTATGCGAACAGTAGCCGCAAAACGATAGCGGTCCTGCGCCCCATAGCCGAGCGGATACCACAGCTTGGGATTGGCGATGTGAATCGGAACGCTGATGCGATTCTGCCCCGGTTCCAATTGCACGCTCTGCCGAATCGGCGCGGCTGAAGTGCCGTTAAGCTCACCATAGCTAATCTCAACGGTCGCGGCCGTGCTGTGGCTCGCCTCGATTTCGAACTCAGCAGCAAGTGCGGCGAACTCTTTCACAACTCTCTGCTGTTGCACGTGAAAGTTTTCGATACGCAGCGCGTCCCAAGTCTCCAGCCGAATCGGCTGCCAAATCCCCTCCGTCACGTAGCGCGGTCCCCAATCCCAGCCGTATTGATAGGGCGCCTTGCGGGTGTATGGCGCGGTGGCGATGTCTTCTTCGTTTCCCGTCATGTGCGAGGTCACCGACGGCAAAATGTAGGGAAGCGCCTTCACTCTCGGAATCATGGATTCAATCGGAGAATGAAACACCACGCGCAGGGTGTTCGGCCCGGCCTTCAATAAAGTTTTCGCCGACACGCGCCAGCGCCGGAACATATTGTCGCTGTGCAGCACGGCCTGGTCGTTCACAAAAACATCCGCGTAAGTGTCCAGCCCTTCGAAGACCAGGTCCACATGATCGTGCGCCAGCGCCGCGGCATCCGCCTGGAAAGTCGTTCGATATTCCCAATCCGTCAGCCCAATCCACTGCAAGCGCGTGTCGTTGTCCTGATAAAAAGGATCAGGGATCAATCCAGCGCGCAGCAGATCGGTTTGCACCACGCCCGGCACTTGCGCGGGATGCCAGTCCTTCAGCTCCGCTCGGTCCGTGTTACTGACGGCGCGAAATTCCCACTTCGCTTCGAGCACACGCGAAGCGGCTTGACCCGAAACGATTGCGGGAATCATCAGAAACAGAAAGGCCAAAAAAGTTGCACAGCGAAATAACCGTACTCGTAGAGGCAAGTTTGGGCCACCTCAAGTAGAATGTCGCGTTGGGATCGCCGTTCCGGCGCGGTTAGAGGATAGATAATGATGATTGTTGTCGCAAGCACTTTCAGTTCTGGGCGAGTTTGAGCCGCCTGAGGAGCCTACCCTTTGGAAGATCGTCAGAATACCGCCGCGCCACTGCAAGTCGCGCTGCTCGGCTACGGATTTGCCAGCAAAACGTTCCACGCCCCGCTGCTGACAAACGTGCCGGGATTGCGCCTCACCCACATCGTTTCCAGCGACGCCGCCAAGGTCCAGAGGGATTACGACGTGACTGTGCTCGCGAAAGCGGAGGACGCCTTCGCGCTGCCGGAAATTGATTTGATCGTGATCGCGACGCCGAATATTGCGCACTTCGATCTGGCCAGCAAAGCTCTCAAAGCCGGCAAACACGTCGTCGTGGACAAGCCGTTCACGAACACAGTCGCGGAAGCGACGGAACTGATCAAATTGGCGCAGGCTCGCGGGCGATTGCTCTCCATCTTTCAAGATCGGCGCTGGGATTCGGATTTTCTCACTCTGCGCAAAGTGCTTGCCGATGGCGCGCTCGGCCAAGTCGCGCACTTCGAATCGCACTACGACCGTTACCGCCCCGAACCGCGCCAGCGCTGGCGGGAACAGCCGGGACCGGGCAGCGGCATTTGGTTCGATCTCGGCTCGCACTTGATTGATCAGGCGCTGCAATTGTTCGGTCCACCGGAAGCGATCTATGCGGACCTCGAGATGCAGCGCCCGCGCGGTCAGGCGGTTGATTACTTTCACGCAATCCTCCGCTACGGCCGCAGCCGGGTGATTCTCCATGGCGCCTCATTGGTGCTTGCGGAAATTCCGCGATTTATCGTTCATGGCGCGCTGGGCAGCTACACAAAATTCGGCATGGACCCGCAAGAAGAGGCGCTGAAGCGCGGCGAAATTCCGAGCAGTCCTGGCTGGGGCCAGGACCCACAGATGGGAACGCTAATCACAAAGAAAGGCGACGGTTTCGATAAGCGCGGAGTTCCGAATGTTCCAGGAAACTACCTCGCTTACTACCGGGGGATTCGCGACGCGATCGTCCTCGGCGCGCCCAATCCAGTAACAGCTGAAGAAGGCCTGTCCGTGATCAACGTGCTCGAAACCGGAATCAAAAGCTCCGCCGCGCGCACTGAGTTGCCCTTCACGCAGATCAAATTCTGAGGACAAAGAATCTGCTATGATTTGTCGCGGATAATTGCTCGTGCTCGTAGTCTGCGAACGCAGATCGTTCGATTGCACATTTTCCAAATGGAAATTCCATGACGATTGATCAAGACCTCGAAAAAATCGCGCTACAGGAAAAACACCTGCAATTCAAACACTTCGATTCCGCAGCCGCTTGGGCCGTGGGAAGCGCTCTCAAAGCGGCAGCCGATAAACGCGGCGTCGCAGTGGCCATTGATATCCATCTCAATGGCCATCAGCTGTTTTCATACGCCATGCCCGGAACCACTCCGGACAATTGGGACTGGATTCGCCGCAAACGCAACGTCGTCCAGCGCTATCACCGCAGTTCCTACGCCATTGGCCTCACACATCAACGCGCTCAAACAACTCTGCATGAGAAAGCCGGCCTCGATGCGAAGGATTACGCCCCGCACGGAGGTTGCTTCCCGATTTTTCTCGCCGGCACAGGCTGCGTCGGTACCATCACCGTTTCCGGGCTCCCCCAGCGCGAAGATCACAATCTGGTCGTCGCCGTGCTTCAAGATTACCTGCATCTGGCGGCGGAAGATCTCACGTTAGATGCTCCCGCCGCGTCTTGAAGGGAGACGATGGATGCCCCCCGCCGACACTGACAGTCCAGTCGCCAAGCCGCCGAAAATCCGCGCGGTGATCCTGGATTTCGGCGAGGTCCTTTGCCATGTTCCATCGGCGGATACCATCGGACGCCTTGCCTCCATGTTCCAGATGGATCCGCGAACTTTTCTTCCGATCTATCTGGAGACACGCGCGCCTTACGACCGCGGAGATTTGCTACCGGGCGAATACTGGCAGAACTTCGCGGCGCAGGCCGGTGTGAAAATAACAGCGGCCGCGATCGAACAAGCACGCCAATTGGACCTGGATCTGTGGAGTGACATCAACGACGCGATGGTCCTCTGGGTTCAGCAACTCCACGCCGCAGGATTCAAGACGGCGATTTTGTCCAACATGCCCACCGACATGGCCACGCACGTCCGAAATAATTTCGGATGGATCAGCCATTTCGACCATCACATCTTTTCCGCAGAAGTCCGCAGTGTGAAACCCGAACCTGAAATCTATCAGCATTGCATCAACGAACTGGGGGTGCAGCCGTCCGAGGCGCTGTTCATTGACGACAGAGCCGTAAATCTGGAACAAGCGCGCGTCGCCGGAATCCACGGCATCCGTTTTCAATCGGTCGCACAGCTTCGCAAGGACTTACAAGCCCTCGGCTTCACGGTTTTACCGCAGCAATCCGAACCTGAGCACTCAACGAAAGAAAAGAAGGAGGAACGAAATGGCTAGTCAACCTCAAATCAGTTTAGTCCCGCCCTTCACCCACCAAACAGCCGTACAGAAAGTTCGCAAAGCCGAAGACGGCTGGAATTCACGCGATCCGCAGCGTGTTTGCTTGGCTTACACCGCGGACAGCCGCTGGCGCAACCGCTCGGAATTCATCAATGGCCGCGAGGAAATCATCAATTTCCTCACGCGTAAATGGAATCGCGAGCTGGACTATCGCCTGATGAAGGAACTCTGGGCCTTCGACGGCGCGCGCATCGCCGTGCGCTTCGCCTACGAATCGCACGACGATTCCGGCCAATGGTATCGCTCCTACGGCAACGAAAACTGGGAATTCAACGCCGAGGGCGTCATGCATCACCGCTACGCCTGCATCAACGATCTGCCCATCAAGGAGTCCGAGCGCCTGTTTCACTGGCCTCTCGGCGTTCGCCCGGCGGACCATCCGGGGCTCAGCGATTTGGGTCTGTAAATCCACGCGATGCCAAGCGAAGCGTGAAGATCATTTCTTGGCGGAAATATCCGGCGCCTTCGCGTCGTTCGCCGCGATCTCTGCGCGGAATTTCGCCGCCTGCTCCGGCTGCTTCAGTCCTTCATACTCTTCCACCAGATCTTTGCGCGCGTTCACCAGCCAGCTCACTTTCGGATCCATCTGGGTGCGCAGAATATCGTAGCCCGCGTGGGTTTCAGCCTCAGCATCGCCATACCGAAGTTGGCGCAACAGAGTTCTCCCCAGTTTGATTCGCGCGATGCCAGTATTGATGTGCGTGGGCGATTGCGATTCTACGTAAATGGGAATCGCCTGGCGGTAGAGTTTTTCGGCGCGAGTCCACTGCTGCTGCGCCGTGTACACGCTGGCCAAATTGGAAAGCGCCGTGGCATATAGGTAGTGCTGCTCCCCGTATTCGGTCCTATAAATGTCCGCCATCCGCGTGAAGTATTGCTCGGCCGCATCGTACTTGCCTTCCTGCAGCGCCACGGATCCCAACTCGTTGAGCGTGGATGCGACGGAAGGGTGCACCTTCCCAAACGTGCGCTCCTTGATTACCAGCGATTGCTGTAGCAGGTCCGATGCCTCGGCGTATCGTTTCTGGTAAACCAAAGACCGCGCCAGGATCGTCAAATCCGTCGCCGTCTCGGGATTATCCTTGCCGTACCAGGCTTGCACGCTGTCCAGCGCCTGGCGGTCGTACTGCTCCGCCGCGGCGTAGTGCCCCGTGTCCAGCTGGATTGCGCCCAGATTGATCAAAATTTCCGCCACTCGCGGATGACGTTCGCCGTAAATCTGCTTGTACATTGCCAAAGCGCGCTCGTTGATCTCTTCGGACTTTTCGTAATGCCCTGCATAAAAATGCGCGTTGGCCAATTCGTACAAACTGTCCGCAAGCTCCACGGGCTCCGCTCCCGGAGCCGAATAAAGTTGCACGGTCTGCTCCAGAATTGCGATCGATTGATCGTACGCACCGCGATCTTCCAGCACTCCACCGAGAGCCAGCATAGCCTTCGCCACCGCCGGATCGTTGGCCGGCAACTGGCGCCTGTCTCGATCCAGCGCCTGCCGAATCAGCCGCTCGGCATCGCCATACCTTGCCTCTGCGTCGCGCAGCGAGCCCAGCGCCAGTAAACCCTTCGCGGTCTCGGTGCTATCCGGACCGTAAAGGGCTTCGCGTTTCGCCAGCGCGGATTCCATCAACGAGTCCGCCTGCTCCAGCTTCCCCAGCTTCTGATAAATTCCCCCCAACGTCTCGTAAAGTTCCGCCTGCACCGCGGGCTCCGCGTCCAGGCTGCGCGCTTCCTGCACGCCGCGATCCAGCAGCGTCACCACGCGCAAATCATCGGCTGGCCCCGCGGCGGGGTCGCCTCCCTGAAAAAGATTCAGCATGAATCGTTGAATGCGTTGCGTTCGCGCCGCTTGCATCACGGCCGCATTCCGCGCCCTCGTCAATCTCACGGTGTAAAAGATCACCAGTCCCACAAGCAGCGCAAACACCACAGCGGCTGCGGAGACCAACCGCCAGTGCCGCCGCACGAACTTGCCCAACGTGTAGTGCCATGCATCGGCCCGCGCCTCCAGCGGTTCGCCATCCAAATAGTGATTCACATCCCGAATCAGCGCCTCCACTGATTGGTACCGGCGTTGCGGATCTTTGTGCATCGCCGTCAGGCACAGCACATCTAAGTCGGCCCACGCCGTCCTGCTCGCCGTCACTCCGCGGCCGTTCGTTTCGGCGGACGCCGCCGCTTTCCCGCTAACGTCCGACGGCTTCTCAGCTTCTTGCTCAGTCAAAACTTTTTCTGCTTGCGACGGACTGCACTTGGTTAAATCAAACGGCAATCGCCCCGCAAGCAGTTCATACAGAACCACTCCCAGTGAATAGACATCGCTCTGTATCCCGACCTGCTCGCCGCGAATCTGTTCCGGCGCGGCGTAAGCTGGCGTCATCATTCGCAAGCCGGTGATGGTCTGATCCACCAACTCGCCCAGATTTTCCAGATGTTTCGCGATGCCGAAATCCAGCAGCCGAATGCTTCCATCGCCCTTCACCAGAATGTTGGAAGGTTTCAGGTCGCGGTGAATCACCGCGTGCTGATGCGCGTACAAAACCGCTTCGCAGACCGCTCGAAATAAACGCAAACGCTCCGCAATCGAGCACTTCTGCGCTTTGCAGTAGTTCGTGAGCGGAATGCCTTGCACATACTCCATCACGAAGAAGGGAGTACCGTCCGGCGAAGTGTCCGCGTCGTAAAGCCGCGCTATGGAGGGATGATTCAGCTGCGCGAGCGTGCGCTGCTCGGCGTTAAATCGTTCGCGGCGCGCGGGAGAAACCCAAGCGTCGCGCAGAATCTTGATGGCGACTTCATTCCCCAGATCCTCGCGCTTTGCAAGGTAGACCACTCCCATTCCGCCTTCGCCGAGCGCCTGTTTAATCCGGTACGGGCCGAATTCCTTGAAGGGTAGTGAGCCTGAAGATGAATCGTTGAAGATCTGCGACGCGACATCGGCCACATCGCCATCCAGCAGCGATCCACCGCGCGCATCCTCTTCCAGGAGGATCAGGACTTCGCTGACCAGCCCCGCATCCCCGCCGCATCGCGTTTCCAGAAAAACGCGCTGCTCCGACGCTGTCATATCCGCAGCTTCGTGAAAAAGAGTTTGGACTCTCTGCCAGCGGGTGCTGTCCATCCTAGGTCTCCGGCCGAAAAGGAAAGAAAACCGCGAGCCGATCAGCCGTTACGCCTTACGAAGTTCGTGAGTCAACCAGGCCTTCGCGGCTCGCCAATCGCGCAGAACCGTGGCTTCGGACACGTTCAGCAGCGCCGCCGTGTCCGGAACGTCCAGCCCACCGAAGAAGCGGCTTTCCACCATCACCGCCTGCCGCGGATTCATACGCGCCAGCGCTTCCAGTGCGGTATTTAACGCCAGCAATTCGTTTTCACCGGAGGGTTTCTTCTGAAACGCCTCGTCAAAAGTCACCGTGATTTTCGCCCCGCCACCGCGCTTGCCTGAGTTCCGCCGCCGCGCAGCCTCCACCAGAAGCTGCCGCATGGCGCGAGCCGCGATGCGTTTGAAATGCAGCCGCGACGTTGCACCAACATCAGGAGACTTCGCGAGCTTCAGCCACGCTTCGTTCACCAGAGCCGTGGGGCTAAGCGTCGCGCTAGGATCGCCCCGCCGGACGCTCGACGCCAGCCTGCGCAGCTCTTCGTAAGTGACGCTGAAAAGTTGGTCCAGTGTCTGCCTGCTCGACGCCGGCATGCTGGTCGGTTCGGCCGCTAACCCATCCGCCGATGGAGTCGCCTTGGCCGCCGTGACGGTTTTTCGTTCGCTTTCGCGCATTGTGTAGTGAAGGGTCATACCTGGATAACCATCTTTTGCCGACTCTAAGTCCCGGCTAGGCACGGAACTGTAGCACCGTATGCGGCCATACGGCAACGGATGGTCTGGTATCACGTAGCCTGAAATCCAGGGAGGCGCGGCCGAGCCTTTTCACGAAATCTACCAAATGGAATGCATGCTCAGGAGAATCTTATGAATGGCACAGCGATCCGCACCGCGCTTCTCGTTTTAGTTCTGGCTGGTGCAACACTAGCAATCGGGTGCGGCGGCGGCGCCGAAGGCAAATATCGCGACCCCAGCGGCACCATCAACGCCGAATTCAAAGACGGCAAAGCCTACGTAGCCCTCGGCGCCTACGCCGTGGACGGCACCTACAAAATCGAGGGCGACAAGATCGTCGCACGCGGCGATTTCGGGCCCATGCTTCCCAGCCCCCTGGTTTTCACCATCAACAAAGACGGCACGATTGACGGCCCCCGGAACAGCATGATTCCCAGGCTCGAGAAGGCGAAGTAACCGTCGCGAGCCGGCCTGGAGCTTCGCAAGAAAGGATACGATTGATGAGAATGTATCGCGCCACGTCGCTCGCCGCGCTCGCGCTAATCATGCTCCTCGGGCCGTCTGGTTGCGGCCATGCCAGCTCGGATAGCTCTGCGAACGACGAAATTCCCGGCCTCACCAGCGCTGACCGCGATGCGCAACGGGCGGCCATGGCGGAACTCCAGCGCCATTGGCTCAAAGGATCCGACGGTTGGACTACAGCCATAGTCTCCGGCAGCCCTTACGCGCCCGATCACTTTCTCAGGCAGTGCCGCACGCTCACCATTAAAGAAATGGAGCCTCAAGACCTGAGCGAGTCAGACAAACTGAACGGCTTCGAATGGGTGGGTCGCGCAAATTTCCAGCCCACATCGTGTCGCGAAGCTGGCGGGCAGAGCTCGATGGTTCTGGACGGCATGTCCAACGTGGTGGTCAGCAAACACAGCGGCCAATGGAGCCAGTGGGTGGACTTCACGCCGGGCCCGCTGCGCTTCACACGCGAGAAAGGCCGCTGGCAATTCAATTGGGACGCCACCTATCTGCGCGGAACACTTCCCGGGCCGCAAGATTTCGCAAACGCCGGCGTGCACTAGGCGGGGTACAAAGAGATCTGAAGTTTGAGGCGGCCTTGGGCCGCCCCCATTTCGCTGCACGAGCAAGTTTCCCCAGCAAAGCTTGAGCGTGCGATGTACGAATGTTTTCGCCCGACGCGGCAACAACATTCTCGATCGCCACAGTCTTCGCTAGTCGTTCTGGCCGGAACAGCACTTCTCATCCGCACTCTTCGGCTGCGTATAAATCCGAGTCGGATCCACTGGCTGGCCGTCAACGTACTTGTCATGGTGCCGCACCCAGGACATCGAGAACGCCAATCCTTCCTCGTCGCGCCCTTTCGGCGCCATGTCCAGCCAGTTGTACGCTCCAACCAACATATCCAGCCCGCGACCGTAGGTGGAATACGTGTGGAAGATGTTTCCGGCTTCATCCTTAAAGAACGCGCTCGCTCCGGGCCCTTCCTCGCTCGGGAATTGCTGCATCGCGTAGTTGTAATACACCTGGCCCTTGGCCGCCTCTTCCTTCGTGAACGACACGTTGTAATCGCGATTGAAATCGTTCTCGAACGACGACACCCACTTGAACCGCCAGCCCATCCGCATCTTGAACCGGCCAATTTCCGCCAGCGGCGCTCGTGAAACCACCACGAGCCTTGCGTCTCGCGCCGCCAGGTGCGCCACGCTGCCGTCAAAATGATCCGCCAGAAACGAGCAACTCGGGCAACCTTCTGCCCAGCCGGGACCGAGCATGAAGTGATAAATCATCAGCTGACTTTTCCCGCCAAACAGATCGCCCAATGTCTCTTTGCCGGTCGGCCCTTCAAACAGGTATTCCTGCTTCACCCGTTCCCAAGGCAGTTCCCGGCGTTGCCGGCTAATTTCGTCGCGCAGTCGCGTGAACTCCTTCTCTTTGTTCAATAGCTCCGATCGCGCTGCAATCCACTCCGCGTGTGACACCACGTTTGGCTGATCTATCCGCTTCTTTTCTGCTGTCGATTCCATCGTCGTCTCCTTTGTCTTGAATTGTTGTTGATGCGATGATTGCAAAACTAAGCAAACGGATTCTCGTCCCCGCTGGGCCCGTAAATCGAAGGCACCGGAACATTCAGCATCCGCAGATAGACGGACAGTTGCCCGCGATGGTGATAGGTATGATTCATCAGAATCGAGCGCAGAAATCCGATGCGTGGCACCGACATCAGCACTTTTCCGTTCTTCGTCAAAGTCCATTCGGCCATCAGCCGAGCGTCGTCCATATTCTTCAGCGTAGCCCTGGCGCTCGCCATGCTCCTCGAGAAAGTTTCCAGCACCTCCTGCCGGTTGTTCGGTTCCAGCCGCGGAGAGTTCGGAAATTCAAAAGTGTCCGGCACTACTGCCGCAGCGATCTGGCCCGGGCCGGTCGCAATGTGCAGTGCCAACTGCCCCAGCGAGAACGATGTCGGGTGCGGTTTCCACGTGAGCTTGTCGTCCGGAATTCGCTCCAGCACCCGCCTGGTCGTCTGTGCTTCCTGGTCAAACTCCATCAACAGGGAATCTGCAAGTTTCATGACTGCTCCTTTCCGTGCGTATCAGATTTGCTCTTCACATCTTTACGGCTTTCAGAATCGAACGAGCCCTTCTCGTTCGCGACATTCTTCGCATGTAACTTCTTCGCGGCAAGCGCCGTCAATCCGCCTGTGGACATAATCCCCGTGATAATCAACGCGGCGCTTGCGATGCACGCTGGACACATGTGTCCCTCCCTGCTCTTCGCTACGCCGTTCAGCGCGAACTCTGCGCTTCAGCGCGCTTCCGAACGCCATCGTTCATGTGCTTCCAACCCTGCACAACTCCCTCGCGATGATCGTCAGTAATCAGTCCGAACGCCGTGTGATGAAACTTGATCAGCGTTCCGCCATCCACCTCGCTCAGCCGGTATTGCACGTTCGAGCTGACCGGATACGACATGAACAGCGGCCCATAGAACTCCAGCAGCGTTGGCCGCTTGATCGATTGCACATGGCCCCACAAATGGCCGTTCTCACCGCCCAGGTCGCGATACCAGCGCCCTCCCGGCCACGGTTCGACCTTCAACGACATCGGCTTGCCATCGGGCGTTTCATTCAACGGCCCAAGCTGCTCCAGCAACGCTGTGAACGTAACCTCCAGCGATGCCCGCACATGAATTTCCTGGGTGATGTTTAACGTCAAATCCTCAATCGTCCGATTCAATTTCGGCGCCGTGGAATTCATCGTTTCTCCTTTAGTCAAAATTTGTCCTGCCGCCTGCCGCGCAACCGCAACCACGCTCCGCCTACGAACTGCTTTTCCGCTCAGCCTGCTCCTTCACCCGACTCAATTGATGCTGCCAGTACCTCTCAAACGTGCTGGTCCACTCGTGCAACGGCCGGATCGCCTCCGCGTTCACTCGGTACATCATTTTGCGTCCCTCCCGTCGTACGTTCACCAGCCCAACGTCCAGCAGCACCCGAAGATGTTTCGACACCGAAGGCTGTTCCAGCTCCAGCGTCGCCACAATCTCGCCCACCGACCGCTCCTGCAGCGCCAGGTAGTTCAATATGTCGCGCCGCCGAGGCTCGGCGACTGCGTTAAATGCGTCAGACGTTGTAGCCGCTCGCGCCATGCGCCAACAATACATTCCTATATGGGAATATGTCAAGGTGTTTTTTTTTTTTGCCAGTTCGAAATTGCGGGGTCAACAGCAACCCTCAGCGGATCGAGGCTGTGCGGCCGTAGGGCGGGCTACCTGGCGGGATGCCGCTTCGCGCGCACACTTTGTTCGAGGAATTCGTCCAAGTGTTGTTTCATGGCACGGAGCGGTCTTTCGTCGTTCTGCAGCCGGCTGATCAGCAGCGCGCCTTCCAGCGAACTAATGATCAATTCAGAGAGCTGTCGCGGCGCCACGCGCCGGTCAATCTCATGTTTCTTGATGCCTTCTGCCGTGATCCGCGACAAGCGTTTCGTCCAGCCCTGCAACGCTTTCCTGGCACGCGCGCGCAACATCGGATTTCCATCGTCGGCCTCCACAGCCGTGTTCATCAGCGGGCAGCCGCCCGGCACCAGGCCCGCGCGCCTCTCCACAAAATTGTCCATCGTTTTCTTCAGCCGGTCCACGCAGTCCGGGACGTCCGCGACGCCGTCCAATCTCCCGCGCACCGCCTTTTCCCACGCATAGTCGAACGCCTCCGCGGCCAATTCGCTTTTGCCCGAAAAATGGCGGTAGATCCCGCCCTTCTGCAGGCCGGTAGCCTGCATCAGGTCCGCCAACGAAGTGCCCTCGAAGCCCCTCTGATTGAATAGCGGTGCCGCTTTCTCCACGATGTCGCGCCTGGTTTGCTCGCCCTTGGTCATGCGTAACTCCCTTCGCCCGTGCGGAGACCAGTGTCGAGACCGACTGGTCTTTTATGCCATTCTAGCATAGAATGAATGAGACCGAACGGTCTCTTATGCATCGAATGCACCAGAGGACTCATGAGCGAGGCGCTCGCACCAGCCATCCCCCTGACTCTCCCCACTCCTCGAGTGGCCATCAATCCATGGTTCATCGCCATCACCGTCACCCTGGCGACCTTCATGGAACTGCTCGATACGGCCATCGCCAACGTCTCTCTGCCCCATATCGCCGGCGGCCTCGCCGTCAGCGCGGACGAAAGCACCTGGGTGCTCACCAGCTATCTCGTCTCGAACGCCGTCGTCTTGCCATTGTCCGCGTGGCTCAGCCGCCTTCTCGGGCGCAAGCGCTACTATATGATTTGCGTCGCGACCTTTACCGTCAGTTCGCTGCTGTGTGGTTTTGCCCCCAGCCTCGGTGCCCTAATCTTTTTTCGCGTTTTGCAGGGAATCGGCGGCGGCGGACTGGCGCCGGTGGAACAGGCCATCCTCGTAGACACTTTTCCGGCGCATAAGCGCGCCGCGGCCTTCGCTCTCTACAGTATGGCCATCGTCACCGCGCCTGCGATTGGACCTCCGCTCGGCGGATGGATCACCGACCATTGGAGCTGGCGCTGGGTTTTCTTCATCAACATCCCCATCGGGATCATCTCGCTGATCCTAACCAGCCGCCTGCTCTCCGATCCGCCCGAATTCAAGCGTGAAGTAGAAGCAGCGCGCAAGAATGGCAAACTGAAAATAGATGGTTGGGGAATTTTCTCCGTGGCCATGGCCTTCGCGTGCCTGGAAGTGGTTCTCGATCGAGGCCAAACCCTGGACTGGTTCGAAAGCAACTTCATCGTGTGCTTTTTCGCGATCGCCATCGCCGCGCTGGTGTTTGCCATCCTCTGGGAGTGGCGCCACCCGGATCCCGTGGTGGAAATCCGCCTGCTCGCCGATAGAAATTTCGCGCTAGCCAATATTTTCTATTTCCTGTTCGGATTCACGCTGTACGGATCCACCGTGCTGATTCCGCAGATGCTGCAGCGGCTCTACGGCTATACCGCCACCGACGCCGGACTCGTTCTCGGTCCCGGCGCGTTTGTGATCGTGATGCTCGCGCCGGTAGTGGTTAGAATCCTGCCCAAAGTAGGCGTGAAACGCCTCCTCGCCTTCGGCTATTTCGTTTTCGCGCTGGCCATGTGGTATTACGCCAGCTTCACGCTCGCCACCGATTACCGCCACGAAGCGCTGGCGCGCCTGATGCAGGGGCTCGGAATCGCGACGCTCTTCGTGCCCGTCAGTCAGCTCGCGTATTCCAATCTGCCCAAAAATAAGAACAACAAAGCCTCCAGCCTCACCAATCTATTCCGCAATCAAGGAGGCAGCTTTGGCATCGCCTTCGTCACCACGCTTCTCGCGCGCCGCTCCCAATATCATCAGAGCGTGCTGGTAGCGCACGCCATCCCCTCCGATCTGCGCTACCGCCAACTTCTCGCCAATCTCACCAATTATTTTTCCGCTCACGGCTTCTCGCACGCGGATGCCGCCGTTCACGCGCAAGCCCAGGCCTTTGCTCTTCTTGAACGCCAGGCTACCTTCCAGGCATTTCTGGATTGCTTCACCGCGCTGGGCTGGTTTGTCCTGATGGGTGTCCCGCTCGTGCTTCTGATTCGCAAATTCAAGCCGGTAGCGCCCTCGGGTGGCCACTGAACTCATCGCCGCGACGCGTCGCGCTCACCTGGATAAGGCCTGTTGGCGGCCGACAACGGCGGTGCCATAATTTGAATTGCCCGCGGAAAAGAGCGCCCCATGAAAGCCGCCATCCTAAAATCGTCGCAACCAGTTTCAACAATGCCGCTGGAAATTGAAGACGTTCCCCAGCCAAAGCTCGTGCCCGGCCATCTCCTGCTCCGCGTCCTCGCCTGCGGCGTCTGCCGAACCGACCTGCACATCGTCGAACGCGATCTCCCCGCGCTTCGCCCACTACTGATTCCTGGTCATCAAGTCGTTGGTGAAGTCGTCGCCGGCGAAAGCCCGGAATCCCCGATCGGCTCCCGCGTCGGCGTTTCCTGGATGGGCGGTGTGGATGGTGACTGCTGGTATTGCCGTCACGCGATGGAAAATCTGTGCGATCGGCCCGTCTTCACCGGCTACACGGTAGACGGCGGCTATGCCGCATACGCTCTAGCGCGCGCCGACTTCACATTTCCTCTGCCGCAAGATTTGGACGCCGTCCATGTCGCTCCGCTGCTCTGCGCCGGCATCATCGGATTTCGCAGCCTACGCGTGGCCGGCGTCCAACCCGGCGAACGCGTTGGTCTTTTCGGCTTCGGATCCTCCGCCAGCCTCACCATCGCCGTTCTGCAGTCCTGGAGATGCGAAGTATATGTTTCAACGAGGGGAGATTCCCATCGCAAGCTAGCCACGTCGCTAGGCGCCACCTGGGTAGGAAACGAACATGAAAAACCGCCGGTCGAACTCGATCGCGCCGTCACCTTCGCTCCCAGCGGAGACGTCGTCGTCAGCGCGCTGGCCAGTCTGCGCAAAGGCGGCGTTGTGGCTATCAACGCAATTCATCTGGATCGCATGCCGCAATTCGATTACGACAAACTTCTGTGGGGCGAGCGCGTAATCCGCAGCGTGGCCAACATGACCCGCGCCGACGCCCGCGATTTTCTGAAACTCGCGCGCGACATCGGCATCCATCCTCAAGTCACGGTATTCCCGCTAGCCCAAGCCAACGAGGCCCTCGAGGCAATCAAACACGAAACGGTGGACGGCGCCGCAGTAATTGTTCCTTGATGCGCGCGAAACGAGCGCAATCTTGAAACCCCGCGACCGAGTCGTCGCCGAAACACCACCTGACTAGATTGCCTCAGCAGCCGGCCCAGCAGCAGTGTCGAGCTCGCCTTCCCACCGCGCAATCACCGCGCAAGCCAAACAATTCCCGATCACGTTTACAGCCGTGCGCGCCATATCCATCAGCGCATCAATTCCCAAAATGATGAAAATCGGCTCCGTCGGAAGATGAAATGTCGCCGCCGTAGCCAGCAATACCACCAACACCGCGCGCGGCACTCCCGCAACGCCCTTGCTCGTGAGCATCAGCGTAAACACCATGAACAGCTGCTGCAGCCACGTCAAATGAATCCCCGCCACCTGCGCCACAAAAATAGACGCCACCGCAAGATACAGCGTTGACCCATCCAGGTTGAAGCTGTACCCGGCGGGAATCACGAACGCCACAATGCGCCGCGGCACGCCGAACTCTTCCATGCATTCCATCGCGCGAGGCAGCGCCGCTTCGGATGCGCTGGTAGCAAAAGCAATCGTAGCCGGCTCCGCCACCGCGCGCACGAAACGCCCAATCGGCAGTCGCGCGAATAATGCGATCGGCAACAGCACAACTATCAGGAAGAAAGCCAGCGCTCCGTAACCTGTGAGCAGCAATTTTCCCAGCGGTAGCAACACGGCAATCCCCATGTGCCCCACGGTATAAGCCATCGCCGCGCCCACCCCCACCGGTGCGAAATACATCACCAGATTTGTGAACGCAAACATTGTTGCCGTAAGGGATTCGCAAAAGCCAAGCATCGGCGCGCGTTTGGCTTCCGATAGGTGCCCCAGCGCAATCCCGAACAGCACCGAAAACACCGCCACCTGCAGAATCTGATTTTCCGCCACCGACTTCGCCAGATTTTCCGGAAAAATGTGCAGCAGGAAGTCGTCCCAATGTAGCGGCGCCACGTTGGGTACAGCCTCTGTCGCTGCCGTAGCCACCACAGTCAATCCTTCCCCCGCCCGGCTGATATTGATCGCACCCAGTCCGATAAAAAGTGCCAGCGTCGTCACAATCTCAAAATAGATCAGGCTCTTCACCCCAATCCGCCCGACGCTGCGCAAATTTCCATGCCCCGCAATTCCAGTCACCAGCGTCCCAAAAATCAGCGGCGCCACGATCACCTTGATCAAGCGCAGGAAAATATCGCTGAATACCCGCAAATGCTCGGCCAACTGCGGCCGGTCCAGCCCAATCTCTCCACCCAGCAGCATCGCGAAGAAAATCCAGTAAGTCAGCGACGGCCGTCGCCATCCTCCCGCCCCGATCGTAGCCAGCCCGGCCCACCGAGTCACCGTGAACCATAAATGTGGAGCAACGATAAACGGCAGGATCGCCCCCAGCAGAAATAGCAGCACGCCCATCGCGGTCAGCGTGCGGAATGCAGGCAGCTTCTTGTCAGGTTTTAAATGATCAGGCTGTGCGGGGGCAGACGTACCAGTGGTTGTCATCAATCGTTTGCGCGCCACTCAATACTCCACACCAATCGCGGCGTTTAGGCGGCGCGCGGCCCCTACTATACGATTAAATTGCGAGAAATTGCAGGGGACGCGGACCACGCTCCTGCAGCCGCGCCAGCTCACGCCCTGTCCGCAATCGAACAATCCATCTCTCGCAATCGCACAACTCGACCGTGCCCCTTCGTTCTTTAACACACTAAATCCTCTACCGTCATCAATTTGCAAAACGGCCACTTTGGTGATTTGCGTGCCAATCACCAACGGGTTTGTGCGGTCGTACTCATCGCCCAGATCGTACCGATGGCCATGCATCAACTCGATTCCTTACAAGGAGTCCCCGAGCATGATGAGCCTGCTGGGTGACACTCGATTTGGATTCCGCTTACTCCTGAAAAATCCCGGCTTCGCCGCCGTCGCCATTCTCGCTCTGGCTCTGGGCATAGGCGCCAATACCGCCATCTTCAGCGTCGTCTACGCCACGCTACTCGCTCCGCTCCCCTATCCTCAAGCCGACCAACTCGTAGTCGTTCGCTCCACCGTAGCTGGAAATAAGAACGTCTCTTCCGCCGGCGATTTCCTCGACTGGCAGCACGAAAACTCGGTCTTCCAGTTTATGGGCACTGCCACTGACTCCGATTTCAACCTCTCCGTCGGCGAGAAGCCCGAGCGCGTCCGCGGCAGTTTCACCACCCCGGGTTTTCTGGATCAATTGCTTGGTGAAACTCCATTCCTCGGCCGTTACTTCGGTCCCGAGGAAGCCGTCGCCGGAAAAGATCACGTCGTCGTTCTCACCAACCATACGTGGCGCGAACACTTCGGCAGCGATCCCCACATCATCGGCCGCGAAATCCACGTGAACGGCGAAATCTACACGGTGATCGGTGTTCGTCCTGCCGGACAAGCCGACCGCACTCCGACAAATCTATTCGTTCCGCTGGTTTTCAAACCTGATCAGATTAATCACGATTTTCATTTCCTCGTCATCTTCGCGCGCATGAAGCCCGGCGTCACCTTGGCGCAAGCCACCTCGGACATGAACGCGGTCACCCGTCACATTGCGGACGTTTATCCGAAGTCGAATAAAGGTTGGGGTGCTTCCGTCGAGCCGCTTAAGAATGACTTCCTGGATCGCGACGTGCGCACCGCTCTCTGGCTCTTGCTCGGCGCCGTCGCATTCGTTCTGCTCATTGCCTGCGCCAACGTCGCCAACTTGCTGATGGCCCGCGCCACCACTCGCCAGAAAGAAGTCGCTGTGCGCGCTTCTCTGGGCGCTTCGCGTCAGCGCCTCTTCAGCCAGTTTCTTGCCGAAAGCATTGTGCTCGCATCCATGGGAGGCGTGCTGGGTGTCGCGCTCGCGTGGGGACTGCTCAACATAATCATCGCGATCATGCCTCCATTCACCCTTCCTTCAGAAGCCGATGTCCGGCTGAACATCCCAGTGCTGCTCTTCACGGTCGCCGCCACGCTGTTCGCGGGCGTGCTATTCGGTTCCGTACCCGCCTGGCAAGCCGCGAGCATGAACTTGAATGAAGTACTGAAAGAAGGCGGCCGTTCCGGTGTCGGCGTCGGCCGGCATGGCCTCCGCCGTTCGCTCGTGATTGTCGAATTTGCGCTGGCGCTCAGCCTCCTGGCCGGCGGCGGCCTCGCCATTCACAGTCTGTGGAACGTCGCGCACGTGGACCTCGGCTTCCGCACCGATCACATCCTCACCTTCCAGCTTCCGGTGCCGCAGGGTCACCTGACCGATCCGCAACAAATCACCGCTTTCTATCGCCAGCTTCTGGAAAGAATCCAGGCACTCCCCGGCGTCACCGCCGCCTCGGCCTCCGAAGGCATACCCATAGAAGGCGTGAATTTCGGCATGCCTTTCCAGATCGCCGGAAAGCCCAACATCGAAGATCCCTCCGCGCGTCCGGGCGCCGGCTTCAGTATGATCACGCCTCAGTATTTCAAAACCTTCGGCATGCGCATGGAGCGCGGCCGTTCCTTCACCGACCAGGATGTAGCGGGAAGCGTTCCGGTAGCCGTCGTCAACGAAACGTTCGTCAAGAAATTTCTCAATGGCGTTGATCCGCTCATCCAAACCATCCTCGTGGAACAAATCGTTCCCGGCGTCACCAAACTCGGTGTGCCCATTCCGTGGCAGATCGTCGGCGTGTATCACGACGTTCGCAACGGAGGCCCGCGCGACGATGGATTCCCCGAAATTGATGTGCCCTTCGCGCAGAGTCCCGAGCCGGGCGCCGCCATCGGAGTGCGCGCCGCCATTGACCCAGCCACGTTGACTCGCAGCATCACCCAGATCGTCCAATCCATGGATCCGAATCTGCCTCTCTCGGAGGTCAAAACGATGGATCAGATCAAGGACGAATCGCTTGCTGGCGATCGCTTTACTGCCGCGCTCTTCGGCGGCTTCGCAGTCGTCGCACTGCTCCTGGCAACCCTGGGGATTTATGGCGTCATGTCTTTCGCGGTCGCGCAACGCACCCATGAGATCGGACTGCGCATGGCTCTGGGCGCCGGACGCAGCAGTGTGTTAGCGCTGATCCTGAAGGAAGGGATGCTGCTGGCGGGCGTTGGACTCCTACTCGGTCTTGCAGGAGCCTATGGAGTCGGCAAAGCCATGCACAGCATTTTCTACAACGTCGGCACCATCGATTTCGCAGCGTTCAGTGCCGTCGCTGTGGCTCTGCTGTTGGCCGCGCTTCTCGCCTGCTTTATCCCCGCCCACCGCGCCACGCTCGTGGATCCGATGCAAGCTCTGCGCGAGGAATAATGCAGCACGCGCCGCTGCCAAATAGCAGCCCGCGGCCCCGTTAGTCCTTGTGCGGTTGCTGCGCCGTCGGAGGCAGCAGGCCGTTCAGCCGCAAATACATCGCTGCGGCGCTGTAATGATCCGCGAAATCGTTCGTCAGCGCGATCATCGCGCTCGCACGCGTCAATGTAAACGCGCCGCGCGTGAACACCACCTCGCCCAGCTTCGAGTCATCCACGTTAGCCAGCGACTGGGTGCAGAAATCAAACGAAGCCTTCAGCGCTCCGCTCAACTTCTCTTTTCCGTCCGTCTCTTTCAGCTCGTCCATCTTAGGAGCTTCCACGCCGGAGATCATCGCGCACAAATGAAAATTTGAATTCGCCATGTGCATCACCAGGTGTCCGAAAGTGATTTGCCCTGGCGTGGGTTGGTATCCATACTTATCGCCGGGCATTTCCTCCGTGGCCGCAATCAGGTTTTTCGACTGCCGCTCCACGCTGCTGCGCACAGCGGTTGCGACCGGGTTTGCCACCAGCGCAGAGGGCGGCGCGGGAGTTTGCGCCGCAGCCGCTTGTTGCGCCACGGTTGCTAAAGCCGAAATCGCCACCAATGCCAATGAGACCAGAATTCGTTTCATGTCCGACACCTCCGGTAAAATTCACGCTGCACCAGCATAGACGTGCGCGCGACGCGCCACAAGGCAGCCTTCGAACTTTGCAGTACAAAGTACTTGACAGTCAGCGTCCACCTGCTACTCTTGTCGTATGGCGCTTCCAGAACCTTTCCGCGACCAGGCTCCCGTCGCTATCGCCGACCACGCTCGCGACAACCTCCGTTTCATCCGCGAAACCATGGAGCGCGCCAGCTCCTTCACCGCCGTTCCCGGTTGGGGCGGCGTGGCCATGGGCATCACCGCCCTCGGCGCTGCGGCCATCGCTTCTCGCCAGGCCTCGCCTCTCCCTTGGCTCGTCACCTGGATCGCCGAAGCTTTCATCGCCATCGTCATCGCCTGCTGGACCACCTATTCGAAAGCTCGCGAGGCTGGCTCATCCTTATTCAGCGGACCGGGACGGCGATTCGTTTACAGTTTCGC
>Ga0070762_10000132_pt1 | contig 26531 bp, 43 predicted proteins | sample HubBroMetageREF2_FD_66726 | JGI IMG/M metagenome (GOLD analysis project Ga0070762, IMG submission 66726) | Reference soil microbial communities from the Hubbard Brook experimental Forest, New Hampshire, USA - Hubbard Brook CCASE Soil... | ecosystem: Environmental > Terrestrial > Soil >...
CAACAACAGAAGCATCAGGCGTCGCTCCCGGCATATCGGGAGCCTGAAAAACCGGAAGGAAATGCTTGCGCAACAGGTCCATGAATCCCTCAGTGCAGAAGATGAGCGGTTGAACGCTTCAAGGCCGCACGATAGTTCGGCGAATTACCGAATTTCTCCGCGATCTTGCGATTCTCATACTTATCCCCAACAAATTGTTGGGTATTCGGCGCAAGCTGTAGCCGATTGTCTTTTGGCTGATCCTTCGCCGTCATGGTATTGAGCACAATCGCCAGATGCAGACGGCGTTTGTCCGCAGGAGCAACCTTCGGGTCCTTCAATTGCTCGACGTAAAGCTTAATCGTAGCCTCGACAAAGTTTCTCCATTCCGATTTGGCAAATTCATCTTCGTCAGGCCAATTGATTCTGAATTTCTCGGAACGCTCCATGCCATGAAACTCGCCGGCCATCTGTTTGGCGTCGTTGCACAGCATTTTGATGAGGCCCATGGCCTCTTCATTACTGATGCTCTCACCGTTAACTTCGATCACTTGTCACCCTTCGGCGGCTTACCCGGATTCACTTCCATTTTGCCAAATTTCACCCCAGCGCGCATATTCATATCGGTCGGTGGATTGAGAGAATCCACCCTATCGGGCATTCCCGTCGTCGGCATTGGCTTAGGAGTGACATTTTCAGGCATTATTTCAAGCCTTGCGGAATTGTCATCTGGAACGGCTCAACTCTGACCCAACCTGTTGACATTTGCAACTTGGGAAAGAGGGGAAACACAGGCTTTTTTGTTTGCAGTAATTTTCGGGTCGTTTCGGTAAGACAATCGGTGGTCGCCACTAATCTGGCTTGAGTCTCAATGAGTTGAGCAAAGGTCAGTAAATGTGCGCGTTGGCATTTTTCCAACTCGTCTGCCGCCCGGATGGTCCGGCGATCCTCTTGCGACAGCCCCGGCACGTCTTTTGCGATGATTCGCAAATTATCGAAGCCGTTGGAGGCTTCTCCAATAACGCGCGCCGTCGCGGCAAAAGGCGATTCGGCGGGATTCATTGAGTTGGAGCCTGACCGCCGCCGTTAAGACCGGATGAGGCCGGATCACTTGACGGATTCAGTGCCGCCTCGTTCACTTGTGAGATCGTATCATAGACATGTTGATGCCCCATGACCTCCAATTGGTGCTCCATTTGCTCGCGTTGCTGGGGCGTCAATAGCAAATCTTTTAGCGCGCGAATCTCAGCTTCCATCCGCCCGGTCTCAGCCTTATAGGCTTCGATATCTCGTTTTTCTTCGCGACCGCGGGTTTGAAGATTTTTGTCGGCGAGTTTTTCGACCAATTCACCATTGAGTTTTGTCAAAGTAGCAAGCTGTTGCTGCAATTGAGCAACTTGAGGACTCATGGAATCGTCGAACAGATAGGGCTTTGTGGCTTTGATTTCTCGCGCCAAACGCTCGCGAACCTCTTCGGCACCTTCCACGTCCATATATTTGAACAGCAAATCTCCGACGACACCGCCTAATTCCTTATTGCTGGCAAGGATAGTGCCGAGCATACTACGCGCCTCTTGACGTTGTGTTGCAAAATCCGGTCCCGGATCGGAAATACACTCGTATTCGCCAACGCTAGGATTGAACGCTAATTGAATCGCCTCTTCATCTTCCTGGACGTGCTGTAATTGTTGAACGGCAGTTGTCTGATTTGGATCAATCTTGATCCATCGTTTTTCGTTTTTCTCATCCATGATATGGAGAGTGCGTTCCGTGTCGTAGATTTTGGGAATCAGATCGAGCAACTGAACCCCGATAAAGCGGAGCATATCACTTTGATGCTCGGGAAAATGATAAGTTGCCGTCTCGCCTTGCTGCTGGCCTTCTTGCAGCGCACGTCCGGACTGCGGAAATTGCTGGTCCTGCTGGCCGGTAGTTTGCTGCCACTGCCCGGATATCATCATCATCTGCCGTTCGGCAGTTTGCTGGCCTTTTTCGTGTGCTTCGGACGGCGTCGGCGGCGACAATCGCTGCGGTGCATCTAGTTTATTGCCGTCGTCGTCGTACTGATTATAGAGAATGACTGGAAAACCATTGATATTGAGTGTTTTGTATTGTTCCTGACCCTCAATTGTTTGAGCCGGCGCTAGAAATGGCGACTTGGGCTGCAACGCAATAATTTCAACCGACATGGAGGCGTTGTAATTAAGCATTCGCTGTGCATCGATCAGGGGCCGCGTATGTCCCTTGATGTCGAGGGTCGCATCAACCACAAGTTCACGCCCCACACAGCGGCAAATCGGAATATATTTCCCTGCCCAATCTCCACGATCAATGATCGTGTCACCAGCAATCAGAAACCATTCAACCTCATCATTGAAAACAGCGCGCGATCCACCTTCAATCACACCATTCTTGATATCGAGCATAAGAGCATCGTAAATTTCCTTTCCCGATTCGTCGCGGATTTCAGATGCGAGTTTTTCGACAGCATCGGCCCCATCTGTCGGCTTATACCAGATGTATTTATCTGGCGTCTGTTTCTTGCGAAAATATTTAGCGAGAATTATTTCCTTGTCGCTGATCCAATTCGCAAATGCCGAATCGAGCGGCGCGGCTCCAATCTTGTCTTTCCATTTCGGATATTTTCGATTGAACTCCTTGCGCGGCATCCGCTCGAAAATGAAGCCGAAATTTGCGTCTGAACCATCGGTTTGTCTGATCCATGGATCGAGATAAACGCCAGTAGGATCGCGCGACGCCTTGAGGTAGATATCCTGATTGCGCGTACGATTCGATGTATATGCGGTTTCGATAATGCAATAGCTCAATCCGCCATCGACTTGCTGTTCCGCAATCTTTCGGCGAACCGAACCAAACCGCGATATATCCTCAATTCGTTTGATGATGCTTTGCATCACCTTGGCGGATTCGTATGTGGCTTTTCCGCCGGTCGGGCGAATCTTCACGCCATAATTATTTTTGGAGAGTTGATTGATAATGAGATCGTTGTGAACGCGCGTATTATTGATCGTGAGGCACGGCATATCGTTGCCGTCGCTTGTGCGTTCCTGATAAATTTTGGTGGGCCACTGCCAAGCATTGCGCGCGTCCGCGTTGGCAAATTTGATATCTTCGCGGATTCGTTCGTCTTGAACGCCCTGCCAATCCTTACAGGCGTGCCAGCGGTCTACCGCCTCCACAACAATACCGGGATCGCCCGGAACTAGCGGGCCATCAACTGCGGAAGCGGCAAAATCGGTCATTTGCGGCCCATCCAAGACGTTCCGCGATTCGGAGATTGGTCAATCTGTGGGGTTTTTGGGAGGCCCTTGAAGGTTTTCATCGCATCTTTCAGTTGATCCGCAAGCCAACGTGAATTCTGGGGCATCACAGATTCAACGGCAATCCGCGCCGGTTCCGATTTTTTGATTTCCTCGGCCATCATCGCCGCCCCATCCATCCGGTGCCGCGCTCAGTCGGCAAATCCACACGTGGCTGAATAGCAGGAATCGCTGCGACCCGCGAGAATTTCTTGATAGCCTTCGTTATCGCACGCTCACCCTCTGACCACGCCATCATAATCGCATCACCTTTATCGGGACTACGCCCGAGGCGATCATTAGATTTTAATTCGTCCTTATCTTCAACTTTAATACCTCTCACTGTGAGCTTCCAACGTGGTGCAGTTAAATCCGCCAATACCTGCGGATCGGGTGGCAAGGCGATTGGTGAACCACCGTCCTGGTCAGGATCAAGAGCCTCTCTGAACCGCCACGCCGTTTCTGCCCGTTTATTTAGAAACGGAAGATTATTATATTTTGCGCGACCGTTTGCTTCGCTCACTGCATTATAGGAGTGAACCTGAATATCATTATCGTTCAACCGTTGTTTTGCCGCCCCCCCATAACCGCCGCCCATGTCCATAACGATCACGGCATTGTTCCGCCTGGTCTCAACCACCAATGCCGCCACATGCGAGCCTGTAGGCGTCAGGATACCTGGGCGCTCGATTAATGGTGCGTACCACGGCCCATGCCGCGGAGCCAGGACAGTGCGATCAGCGCCCCCCTGTGCCACATCCACACCCATCGCAGACATGACCGCCCCATCGGGAGGCTGGGGCTTCCATCGCGCCTGCGCAGCCTTGACCCACGCGGTAGGAATAACCTGCCATTCGTGATCCTCACGCCCGACAACAAAATCGCCGTTGAGCAATTGGCTACGTAGAGGCTCTGGCAAAGCCTGAATCTGTGCGCGGTAACCTGTGTTGGCGAGATAAGGATTGTTGCGGAGAAGAGACTGAATGAATGTTCGGGACTGAGGTTGAACCACGTCGGTATTGTCATCGCCCTGGGCGATTTCAGACTCGGTCGCGTATCGCCAATTCAATCCTTTAGTAAAAACAATTGGCGCCCTATCCGGAACCCAAACGGTAGTTCCATCACGGTCCGGTCCCGTCACGCAATATCGCAATTCACCTTGGACCGCAGGCCGCGCAAAGTTCGGATCGAGCCAAGGCGCAAACCATTCGATTAGCCATTCGCCTTCGCCCCCGGTTGGCGGATTGCTGGCAATAATAGCACGGCGCCTTTGTTTTGGATCGACGCTGCGCAACCATCCCAGAACGAATCGGACTTTTTGTTTGGCAAGCTGTGCTCCCTCATCAAAGCCTATAAAATCGTGAGGCCGGCCGCGCCAGCTTTCCTCTGAACCCGGCTTTTCAAGGTGCCCAAGTTCACAGAGTTTTGAGCCACGGCGAAGCGTCTTGTAAGTGCCGTTCCATCCATCGCGGCCCGCTAGGGCAAGCAGCCGCTCTTCAAGGCCGCGCAAATCAGTGCTTTGCTTACGAAACACTACGGAGTTTTGATGATCGTTTAGGGCCACGCCGCACAGCAAGTCGGTTTTGCCGCCGCCGGCCGCGCCGCCGAAAAGCATCAAATCCGCTTCGCTATAATAGGCTTGGAGTTGTGGTTCGTTCCGAGAGTCGGGATGCCAGCATGCGGCTAATTCTTTAGCCAAAAGCAAATCCAGAACGGCCTTATCCTCGCGTGACAACGCCGCGATATAAACCTTCGGATCGGAAATACCATTCAAGAACATTACACATCACGCAGCTGGTGGTTTCTCGCTGTTCAATGCCCGGCTTCCGAGCACCCCGACAAAGCAACCGACGATGGTCTGAAATGCCGGACCAAGTACAGCAAAAATTTTATCATTATCGACGCGCGAATCGAAAAGCCCGATCAGCAGAATTGCGATGACTGCAATCATGACTGACGCGAGGGTGCCGACAACGATGTAATAGATGTTGTCTTTCACTTTTACGGCACCCCCGGCAGCATCTGCACCACGATATTCTCAAGCGTCATGGTGTCGGTCGCGGTGGCGAGTTGTAGGTTCATGACGAGGTTCTGGGCGGACGTGCTGTCGATGGCGCCAAAGACAGCGGCAACCCCAGCGCCTCCGTTACCTACGCTGATGATCGCATTTGAAAAAGGAACTTGAACATTGGCTACGCCTCTATTTGACAAGCCCCCATACAAGGCACCCGTATTACCTGTTGAAGCGGAAACAGTGCCAAAGGCGTAAGCCCCATAATTGCCAGTAATTATTTTGGCACCAGCGGAGTTGTTGTTTGTCCTCAATCCGCTCAGAAGAACGGTTCCATTCACCCCAATCGCGTTGCCCGCAATCGCCAACGTATAGGCCGCGATGTTGCTGCCAGTCGTTTGCGTGTAAGCGCCGGGACCCGTCGTAACGAAAGCCGTGGGCGAGCCGGGAATAGTGGGCGTGCCGGACGTATAGGTGTTGTTGAATACCGTCGCGGCTTGTGTCGTCGAGAATGTCGCGTAGTACCAGCCGGCTAAACTACCTGACGAGATTGCGCCGGCTGGCATCCAGACGTAAGCATTCGGATAGGCGATAGCGACCGCAGTCAGTCCCGACAGCGCGCCGTTGTTGCCCATGGTGCCGGATGAGACCAGCACAAAGGGGATGTGCGACTGTCCCATGATATAGGGCAGCGTCGAAGCGGCGAGAGAGAATTTCGTATAGGTCAGCGGATCGGTGCCAACCGTCGCCACCGCCGACGTGAGCAGCCACGACGTTCCGGCGTTCAAAGTTCCGTTAACGACCGGAATAGCACCCGTGTTGTTCATGTCGCTCGGCTGATCGTAGTCGAGCGCGCGTGTCAGGATCGGCGGCAAAATTCCAGTCTGCACTTGCGTGACGTAATAAATGCCATTGAAAGCACCGGACGGCGATTGCGTGTCATTTTTGACAAGAACGCGCTGATTAAGCGCGGTGAATGTGAAGCCATCCACGGTGAATGCGGTATTCACCGAACCCGTGAAGGTCGCGCCGATGCCCGCTACACCATTATTGTAAGTCAGCCCGCTCGTATCCGAGGCTTGCGTAGTTGCGGCTTGCACAGCAATCGCCGGATTGATACCGGCCACAGCATTCGCCACTGCCGTCGTTACAAAGGCCGTTGTTGCCAATTGGGTTGTGTTTGTCGCCGCCGCCGCCGTGGGTGCAGCGGGCGTTCCCGTAAACGTCGGGGACGCTAGCGGCGCATAGGTCGTAGATGTGAACGCATTGGAGCCAAGCGTTCCGCCTGCTCCCGCATTTAACGTCGCTGAACCGAGCGTAAGTGTCCCGGTCCCTGTTGTGATCGTATTGCCGTTCACGCTTGACGGCGTGATAGCACCGAGCGTCAGAGAGATTGCCGGCGTTGTGGTCGGTGTCCCCACTGTACCGGACACGCCATTGGCCGGTATCACCGAGACGGAGGTTACAGTCCCCGATGAACTACTACTTGATGTAGAATTATTAATACCATCGGACTGAGCAACGCCTGCTAGAGCGAGCAACAATAGTGCAACAGCAAAACCCTTATTGATTATCAACATAAAGCGTATCCGAATTGCTGGCGCATGTGGCCTGGAAAGCATCCGACGGCACGTAAGGCCAATATCGGGTATATGACCCCCCCGGGAGCAATAGCATTGAAATTGCTTTAGTCGCCGTCCCCGAACCTATGAACAACCAACAATTATCGGAGGCGTTATTATTCTCGATTGTGAGCGCTTGACGCTGCGTCGTTGTTCCGAGAATAGAAGGCAGAATCTGTTGGAATGTATTCGCCGTCGTGATGGTCGTTGGAGTATTGACGGTCGATCGATTGAGAGTCGTTCCCGAAATCGTCGTCTGAGCGCTCGCACAACAAATCCAATACAACAAGATTGAGAGCGCGAGAATAATCCGCCACATATTGCAAATCCTTTTCGCGCTCAATCCGTCACTTCGGCATCGGCACCGCGCCGTCTTTTTCCATCGGCGGCTTGGTGCCACCCGGATCGGCTTTGCCGGCGCTCGCAGAAGGCTTCTGCGTGCCTTGACCCGGCTGATTATTGAGATTCATCGATGTGCCGGTGATGCCTTTTACGTTTCCGATATCGTCCGCCATTGTGGTCTCCTTGACCTGTTGGAAGAATGAAGCGGCGTTGGCCCGGAGCTAGAACCAATGCCGCAATCCGCCGCAAATTGGGAGGAAAGAGCGGCGGTAATTCGCTTATGGTTCAGCCGATGCCGAAATCACACCAGCACCTGCATTATCGATGAGTGTCATGCTCAAGCCAACAGCCGCCGTCGTACCAGACAACGTACACGCCGCCATGACCTGCTGCGTTGACGGGGCCAGAGCCACGGTGGCGTCGGTCGCCAAGGCCGTACAATTCGAAGCTGTCGTTTCCGCCGTGGTCGTAAAGCCAGCAAACCCAGCGGTATATTTCACGATGGGCGCAAGCCGCATTGAGATTGGAAAGACAACCGGGCACTGCATCGTGGTATTCGCGGTCGTAAAGTGACAGATCGACCGGGAGGGACCAAGTGCTCCTTCGGTAACGATATACGAATAATATTGCTGCAACACTTGTTCGACCGCAGCGATCCGACGCTCAAAACCGGTCGGAGAGATCACGCCGTTGGGCAGGAGATTGGTTGCCACAGAGGGCATTGCCTGCAACTGCGCACCGGTAAATTCGAAATAGTCGGTCGAAACCGTGGTGGTCAGCGTTGGCGTAGCACAGATTTGGACGCCCACTGCCGTCACAGCCGTCCCAGACGCATTCGCGGCCGGGATAGGCGCATAGACCGAATACCGCGTCCATGTCGTCGATAGCGGGATAGTCGCAGCGCCGCTCGCAACCGTGCCAGTGGTTCCAGGGCTGACACCGGCAACCGCAGCGGTATAACCTGTCGTAGTACCGAGCGCGAAAGTCGAGCTATTGCCGCCGGCAAACCCGATAGTTGCTTGGGTTGCTACCGCATCGGCAGCGGTGAAATAAGCCACCGTCACGACAACTTGAGAATTGCTCGCAGAGAACGTCGCGGGCGCAAAACCGTAGAACGAGAAAATGGCGTTATTGCCGATCAGCGGCGCCGCCGCCTGTTTATCCAGCGTTTGCCCTACGCAGCTTGCGCCGGATGGCGTACCAGAGGGCCGCGCCACGCGCATCGAAGCATACAGGCCGAGTGTGGGAATCGTATCCGCCGCGCCGGTTTGTTTGGTGACCGTCATGACGTTGTTGGCAGAATAAGCCCACCAACGATCCGCGGTCATGACAGCCGCGGTCGGAGAAACCGCCGCAAAGCTCGAAGCGGCGCGCTGCCATAGATTCGTACCAAAATCCCCACCGATCAGACGATTGGTTTTGAGATTGATCGAGCCCGCCAAGGCAGACGGCAGAACCGACGTCACACCGCTCGGCGTATCAACCGGGATCGTCTCTTCACCCGTATAGGCAGGCCCCGCAGGAACAGTCTGCGCGCAAATACCTTGACCGGTCCCTTGCGTCGAACCCGGCACCTGGCCATAAGGCCCCTGCGTCGAAGGCAGTACCACACCGGTTACGTTCGAGGCACAATATGACGTACCTCCAATCACCGGCAGCGTAGACCACATACCTGTGGCCTTGAGCGCGGTAGGAACCAAAGCAATCGCACAAACGGAAACCGCCAACACACTAGCGGCAATCAATCCCTTACGGGTCCGATTCATCGGAGTCTCCTTGATGAATTGCCGGGTTCTAGCCGGACGGTTGATCGCCACTTTGCAGTCGCGGAGAGGATTCAGGCTTTCGAAACCGATCACGATGCTCAATATGCCGTTTCATCGATTCCAGCATCGGCCCTATGATTTGACGCTTAATATCATTATCGCTCACAATCAAGACATTTGGTGAGAGCATACCGTCTACGTGAACGAATTCCCCAAGATTCTTGCCGTAGGTGATGCAAAGGAGTTGGCCTTCACCATAATCGGGGGTGGGGAGAAAATATTCAGCGCCATATTTGTCGGGGATCATGGCGCGGATTCGGGCTGGGACTTCTAGGATTTGGAAGCCGGCGGGGACGTTCATTTTCACCCTTTCCATCTTCCAACTCCAACGAACGGGTGACCACCCTGAGATTGAGAACGGTTTGCCTCGAATGAGACAATTCTTCACGATTCTATAAGCGTAAAGGCAGGTTCGGGTTCACACCAACTGTCCAATACCGGCTCGGCTCTGTCGTTATATTCGCTGTAACCAGCGCGATGAGTAATCAGATGCTTCGTCCCCGTCAAAATGCACAGCGCAAAACTTTTCTCCCAAGGCCAATATGCAATCCAAGTTTTATGATTAGTCTTATTCCTACCCCTGATCCGCAATCGCGCTGGCATCATCTCGGCCTCCAAACATCGCAGTGACGGTCATTTCTCACAAGCCCTGTCACCTGATGACACCCCGCTAATTTCCCATGCTCTTCCGACACCAACTCCGGATTCCACCCAGCGCACTGAACGCAGTTCTTCGGCCCAAATCCATAATGCACTGAATATTTCGGTCGCTTGCTCGCGTCCACAACTCCGAGCTTCCGAAACACCCCAAGAATCTCTTCGTCTCGTTCCGAAGGCTGATCCAAAAGCGGCGCACACCACAAATCCTTCGGTGGCTTCACAATATCGCGATGATAGCAGCGCACAAGCCCGGGCCAGATCGTTTCCTCGTATTTTTTAATCTTCGCGGCAGCGTTCTTAGGCCCCAGAATCGCAATTACACCCTCATGCTCCTTGCGGAGCGCCCGCCGATGGCAGGGTAGATAATCGTCTACCCCGTTATCGCCATCCGCCACGCACTTTTCGGAATGCTCATGGTCAAGCCACCGCTCGATAATCTGCTCAGGGGTCAGGGCCGTGGCTTTGAATTGGCCATCCATGACCTCCTGATAAAGCATCCGATCTATGTATTTTGTCTTTCGATCAATTGAATTGCCGCCGCCTGATGGAATGTCATGTTCCGTATCGACTTTGTAGGGTTTTTCGAAGAGAAACGGCGTATCCTTGGCGCCTAATGCCGAATAGAGTTCGCCGATTGAGGATTCGGTTAGTTCCTCATCGGTGAGGGCGCGGTGGCCGATGGACATTTAGCCCAACCGCAGTTGGCGCATTTCCGGCTTCGCAACCATCGCCTTCAATGCGGCGCGCAACTCATTCTCCGTAATTTCACTATCAAAACCCCAGCGCTCAACATGCACGAATCTTTGATTTTCAAGATGAGCGGACAGATATCCAAAACAACCATTCCCGTAAACTGGATGCTCCCGCTGCTCAATTACAAGCAGCCCAGGAAAACTATTTTCCCCTATATAAACAAATGTTTTACAATTCACGCGGGCACCCGCAAAGTCGTTTTCGTTAGCAAAGCCGTAAGCGCAATCACCCGCTGCTCATCGGTGTACTCTGGGATCAGCGGCACGTTATTTGGCCCAGTCAACTCTCCCCGCGTTGGTTTATCCAACCCGTCGAGTTTAGCCAACATCGTGCGCGCATCAAGACGCTTTGGCATTAAGAGCTTCACCGCACCTTTGTCAGAAATCTCGATACCGTCAATCAAAGCCCGCATGTCTGCGGTGAGCTCCTTAAGCGGACGAAGTCCAATTCGCTTGAAACGCTTGCGTATCGGCTTTTTATCCGCATCGAAGCCCACCTGCACCGTGATGGTCTTTTCCTCAAACAATTCGAGGCGATCAGCGGTCGCAATATGTTCGAGCGCGCGGCGATGTTCCAGGCGCCGGTAACCGATCAGAATCTCATCTAAGGACGCGATTTTCTTGCCGAGCCATTCAAGGCGCTTCGAAACTTCATCCTCATGGCGCATGCGCTGTGCATTGCCGCGTGGACGCTTAAAGCCGGCGGTCGAATAGGCGCAATATAAATCTTCCCCAGCGATCAGTTCCTGGCAGAATGTTTCGCGCGCAGCGTCGTGAAATGGAGCCTCTGCGAGAGAGGTTGAACCGTCGTATTCCATTTTAAGACTCAGGGGGACTCATCGTCGCCTTTTTTCCGCCTTTAAATTGAAACGACCGCGCAAGTTTCCCCGCACGGTCGCTTCTATACAGGGGGCTGTACAACAATTGGGCGTTAACCCAACGCGCCGGCATCATCCGCGCGGGGGGTGAATTCGTCAAGAGCCTTCCCGCTCGCCCATGATACGCTCGGCCTTGTCTTTCGACGCTTTATCACCGGGAATATTGTAGTTTTGCCCACTCGGCGTAGCTTTACGGCGGTTGTGGATAGTTTCGAGACTCCGCAGGCGCGCTTGATCGTCGCGGTCTCGTTCCGCGGCTGTGTAGGGTTGGGCGCTGGCGTATTTCATGCGGTTTTTCTTAGCTTTGATGCTTGCCCAGCTTTCTTGAACCATCGGCCGCGTCCACCGATATATAGCACCGGCATTGGAATGCTACCAGTCACCCTTTCGTAGTCGTCTGCGTGCCGTTTCCATCGTGGTCCTTGGTAATCTGCCCAAACCATTCCTCGCCCCTCCGCGCCGTCCATCGGTTTATCTCGCCAGACCTTTCGCTCGCCAACCTCTAAGGAAGATTCGATGATTGTTTGGTTTTGTGGTTCGAGGTCGAATTCTTCTATAATGCCCGGTATCTGCAGTTGATTTTGGCCCGCTTTTTGGTCCGGTTGTTGGTCCATGCGGCTCTTTCGGATGTGTTGGAATTTGTCATAATTGCAAATAGTTATCATCGTCTGCGGGTACCCGATTGTCGGCTCGTTTTGCGGCCTGTTTTTTGGCCCATTTAGCGCGGCACTGATGAAAACCATGCCTTCTGCGGCCAATTTTACCAGGAAACGATCCACATTCGTCTTAGGCCAATGCCACGCTGATGCGAGTTCGCGTCGAGTTATGCACAATTGTCCACGGTCGGTATGGATGGTTCCGAACTTGTTGCGCCTACCCTTCGGCTTCCAGGAAGCGGCATTGATGAGCCATTCCCAAGCTTCGAGACGAGAGAATCGCTTCGTTGTCCGAAATAGAGGATGGTCGAAGATCGCCCTCGATACCGCGATGTAGCCGGGTTGGCGCGACTCGCTCATCTGTGTCTATTCCCATTCGGCCCTAACGATACCGCAGTAAGCGCCTGTGGCCGCGACGTATCTAGCGTCATATTGAGGCAGGCGTTCGCGCTCGACGACATCGGCGAGTGTAGCAACTGCCGGTCGAAATGGGCTCCTACTAGGGGCGTGTGATCGACCTTTGGGCCGATGGTGAAACTTTCTTCGCCTCTGTCTCTTGCTGATAACATTGCTTTGGCGAATTTTAGGTTCATGGAGATACATTCTTGACGGTCGAAGAATCCCAAGGATGAGTCTATTGCTGTTGGGTCGCTTAAAGGATAATGCGTCATGATTCCCCCGATGCTGTTTTTGGTTAGACTGGCTACCTTGGCTGTCGATTTGATTGTTAGGACTTTACGGCCATTGAGGTTTGTTGCTCAGCAGCTAGCCGGCTAGAGCATTTTTCATAGGAAATGCTACCAGCGCGGCGGCTTCAAATTCGGCATTTAGCCGCTCCCGCATTTCTTCCGGCATTTCGGGATAGGATGTGTAGAGAGCACCGTTGACGCCCTTTCGGGTTCCACGCTCATCAATCCATTTTTCGTGCTGCTGCCGCCATAGAGCCGAGCGATGGTTTGATCGCCCGCGCCAATGGTCAAGACATTCGAGGCCGCAGAAATAATAGGTGCGATCAACTGGCGGGTAGATCATCATATCGGTATAAGCACCAGCCCCGCATCCGGGCTTGCTTTCGGCGGCAAGCACAAGTCTGTAATCGACGGAATTGCTTCGCGTCGTGAGGTCGTGCCCGCATCCGTCGCATGTCACCTTGACTATCTTTCCCATATTTATGTCCCGTTTCTCAACCCTCTATGGCCGTAAGAATCTATCAGAACAATCGCACGCCAAGGTAGCCAGTCTAACCAAACAAACAACTAAGACACCACTCGCGCATGCGGATTTGTCAGATCAGTAAACGCCGCAAACTCACTGAAAGAAGGCGCCATCCCCGGAAGAATTATCTCAGGAAGAGAAGGTGAACCTGCGTCCGAATCAGGAACACTTTCCGAGTTCTGATTCGTTCCTGATTCGTCAGTGATTCGGTCTGCGGTATTCTTCGACTGATTGCCCCACGTGTAAAAATTCGGCGGCAATACATGTTCATCATCTTCGCGAGCAAACAATTCAAGCACGGGGAGATTGCCCGTCATCGCGTTAATCATGTCGCGATAGTAGGTGGGCTTTTCGGAGTGCTTGCCGGCTCGCTCGCGGTGATTCGATCCGACTTTTACATCGGTATCGGGTTTGGGAAGGCCGCGCCCGCGTTTGAAAACTAGCAATATTTCGTCCTGGTCGAAGAAGACCAAGCCAGTCCCTTGATCGTCAGGAAATTCTTCATCAGTCTTGGTCCAAATCGCGCATGTGGAATAGGCGCTAAATCCCCATTTAATCTGTATTGCCCACGCGAGCGGGACAGCCATCCGGCAACGGCCTAACGGCGTCTCCAATTCTATTTCAACCAACGCAAGCAAATGAGCGCGGGGAATCCAGACAAAGCCCCAGCCGTCGGGAGACAATCGCTCCGCAACCGGCATCGCAAGAATGTCCTCCCACGACATTGTGGGGAAATGATTTTCATAGGCTCGATTGCCAATGCCCGCCTTTCGGCGCCATGCCGGGTCGGCGTAAAGCACAGGAAATTTCCGGCCGGTCGATTGTAGGGCGGCGGCATCCGAAAGCCCTTGCGCCAGTTTGCGACGTGCGTCGGCGGTCTTTTTCCCAATGTCGGGCGAAATATCCTTTGCCACCATATCGGGGCGAATCGTTCCGTCCTTAACTCGTTCCTCGAACTTGTCGTCGTCTAGCTTTGTCAAGTCGTACAGGGTTGTCCACACGGGCGGCAAAAGCGGCGAATTCGCCGTATTTGAAATACGTTCGTCCCGCGCTATCGCCATGAGACGCTGCGCTGTGTTCGTCTTGAACGGCAGTTCAGAACGAATCATCTTCTCGAACTCGCCGTGTTCCAAGGCTTCTTTGGCGGCAATCAGAAGGTGGCCGGTTTCCAAAATCCCTTCAAAGCTCGCGCGCCAGCACGTCGTAATGCGATTTGCCCAGACTTGGGCGGTGGCGCCAGGCGGCGGTCGTAGGGCAATGAAAGTGGAACGGTCATTCATAATGAGGGCTCATCAGGTCGGGATAATCGGATTAACTCAAGCATTATCTCCAACTCTTCCGTCGACAGATCACCAAGCACGCGAGCTGCACGGGCTCCGAGTGACTGATGATCCTTCGCAGGGTCAATGAGCGCGTGCAAAATCGCGTGATGATTTGGGCAAAGCCACACGTGTTGGTCTATTGGATTTTTAACTCCATGTTCAAACTGCGTAGAGAGCGGAATAGTATGATGAGCGTGAGCAATAGCGGAGAATTTGCCGCACACGTAACAATCCTGCCGACGTGATGGCCGAAAATTGATACGCGCTCGCGCAATCCATCTTTCTTTCGCCTTCTGTCTTTCGTTCACATCACTGCCCCTTCGGATCAGGCATCGCCAACGGCGGAATTTCCGTGCGCGACGGTCCTGAAAATCCCTTCATATCCTCAATGGAGAGTCGCATCCGAGGATCGGTTTCGTCTATCAGAATCGCTTCGCCTTCGTTCTCCGCTCCGACACGCGGCAATAACTCTCGCGCCAGAACCGTAAATTCATACCATGCCTGATTCCAGGTCAGCGTTGTTCTGATTCGCGTGTCGAGTGGTCGAAACGATTCGTAAGGCTTCCAGTTCGGATGCTCGATACCGCCCATCAGGTCACGCCATTCGGTGACGAACATCACCATATCCCAATGTTTGATGAGTGGACCAAGATTGACCGGAGGCGGCCACGGCAGTCCCGCGGCTTCGTGAATAACAGTATCAAATCGGTGCGTCAGAAGATCGAAAGAGGCGATGATTGCCGACGCGAGAAGACCGAACGATTCTTCCGCAATGGCAGCGAGCGCGCGTTTCTTCGGGGTTGTGTCGTCTTTCAGGAATGCTTCATGGGCATCGTGCAATAGGAAATATGCGGCGAGTTGTTTGTTGTTTGTTGTCGCCAGGATTGCCGATGCTCCGCGCACGCAGTGCTCCGCTACGGAATATTCTACGCCGAGAGTTGCACCATTATAACGTTTCTCTTTCGCCAGGTGTTCGGCAATGACGCTGAAATCAATGTCCGTGGCCTTGGGATGCAATAGGTCGATGCCGGTGCCATTCGACAGCGTGAGAATTGTTGATCGGTTCCCCACTTTTTCATCCCCCTGTGAAATCGAGATTATCGAACATCGTTTCCGCTTCGTAGTTAGAAAAGATAGGAGTTCGCCGCGCCGTCATACTCTCATCAACAAAACGCCGTCGATGTAGATCGCGCAATTCTCTGCGCTCCAAGGGAGATAAGCAACTGAACGTCTGCATCGTCTCCATCACGAAGGCAGTAATTTGTTGGTCGGTTTTTATTAGATGGTGAGTCATCATTTCAAGTTTGTTTGGTTAGATTGGCTACCTTGTCTCTCAACCGTTCTGTTCGGGTGTTACGGCCATAGAGGATTGCGACATCACCACTTCGGCTCTTTCGCTCTTTTCTTTCCAGACATTACTACGACGATTTCTTCCAACTGTTGAATCCGCTCTCGCTCCGTAAGTGGTCTCACCCCCAGAAAGATATTTGTTCGTCCTTCTTCGCAGACCACACCAAATCTTGCCGTTTCTGGCCACCCGTCTCTGTTCAGAGACTCTACAGCGCGAGTAAATGCGGCAATAACAGTTTGCCTATTGCGCCCCGTCACTTCGACGGACATTCGATAGCGATCTTCCTCGAATATTCTTTTTCTGCGCGCCTTCGTTTTCTGCTTCTTGCTCATATGTTTTCCTTATCGTTGTCTTAGTGGGTCCAGATTGCGCTGCGGCTTCGCGGCACACAAGCGCAAAACTATTTCCGCAAATGTTAAACCGCGTGGAAATGGCGAGCGCCGACAAACACCACTGGAATTCAAACTATTTTTTACACCCATTGCAGCGCTCAATCGCCTTACCATCAACCACGCTGTGGGTTGTGTCACTCCAAGGATATTCGACAATGAAACCGATGAAATTCCGGTTGGCGTTTTCCACAATAACCAGATGGCCCAAAACCATATCCGGAGCGGCAGCTTTGTATTATCAAAAACTGTCTGCGCCGTCACTGAAAAATTATTGCTACACCCTCCGCAACGATATGCTTCCTTTCCACGCTTTTTGATGCTCCACGCCCCTTTAAATCCGCAATATGGACAGACGACACCGCGAGGCCATCGGATTTTTTTCATGTAATTATGCAGCACAACCCGACGACTGGCGCACTTAACCAGCCCAGCAAACGATTCGATTTTATCGGGATTAATCATCGGCTATCCCTCTGACCAGTTTGGCAAGTGCGCGTTGGACTTCTTTCGCCTCCCAAGGCAAAAAGGTTACGATGGTGTTTAGCGTCCGATCATAGACCGCAGGCAATGTCGCACCAGACAGTGTCTTGATGAAAACCTTTGTACCGCGGCGCCTTGACCTATCCTCAATCACGCGGCAAATCCCCGTGCGTATGATGACGTTCATCGCGCCGATATCCTCTAGCTCAAGCCACGCGTCGTAGCGTTCTCTGGCGCGTCGGATAGCATGACGCTTAACTCTATTTCGTCTATTTGAGTTCACGCGTTTTCGGCGGTCTTGACTTTCATTTTCTCCACCCTCTATGGCCGTAAGAATCCCTCAGAACAATCGAGAGACTAGGTAGCCAGTCCACCCAAAACCCTAACTTCCTTCCCTTCCGCCTGCCTCAACTGATCGATTGAGAGCGTAAGAGCCGCAACCGAAGCAAGATACATCCTATGCCGTTTTAGGACGTTCGGATATTCCTTCGTTCCCTCTAGTCTGTCCAAGGCTTTGCCGACTGTTTCTGCACGACGTAGGGCGTTGCCTCGTTTTCGTAGCAGGGGCGTTAGGGGATTAAGGGTTTGGGTCACGATAGGGCCTTCGCATTGATGGACCGGACTCGGTCACCGTCTCGCTGTCCAGACGAATCAGATTTTGCCGCGCCCAGGTGCGGTATTTTCCCTTCCACGTTCGGACGCAGACCCACCGATCCGGGGCCGCGCCAAAACCAGTGACTTCGGCCAGCCGATCACGCGAAACAGGGTTTTTGTGCATTACGAGGTCGCCAACGGCCAAATCTGGGCCTTTTGGCCGGGCTTTGGCGTTCCAATTGCTAGGGATTTCGACCGGGTGTGGCATTTCTGCATCAATCATAGCTATGTTTCACGTGAAACATGGAGAATTAGGGTGCCGGGGCATATGCCTCCCCGGCTAGGCCATTGATCGATCATAAGTTCAATGGCGCGCTAAGCCACTCAATTGCGCGCTCTTTCATCTATCGCTTGGCGGAATTTCACTCGTTTTTCTGGTTCCTGGCCTCCTTTCGTTGGGGTTGGTGCCGCCGCCTTCATGGTGAGGCTGGCCGCTGTGGCTGTCGTCTGCCGTCCGGCTTGCGCCTTGGGCTTGTTGTGACCGGGGCCTGAGCGACAAAACTCTTATTCCGCAGCCTCCTTTGGCCGATTAGCCGCGATATAAGCCCTTATTTTATCAACGATATCCGACCGAACCGCGCCGCCTTTTTCAAGGCGCCCATAGAGCGCTCCGTGCTTTGCCGCGTTCTTACAAAGGGTTGACGGGGCGATGCCCATAGTCTCGGCCGCCTCCTTGATTTCATCCAGTAAGTCAGTTGCGGTTGACATACGTTACCATACGCCGAAAGCGGGGTATTTTGTCAAGACGCGGGCGCGAACGTTTCAATCACGAACTTGTGAACACAACCTCAGGGGTAACGCTTGCGTCCTTGGGTAACCTGTGTCTACTATCCATTATCGAAACGCCAAACCCAGAGGGGATCAAAATGGCCAAGCAGATGACATTCGTGACCGGGATGCGTGATTATTTCAACGCCACCCCGTCGCTGTTCACGGGCGAACCGCTCAAGCAGACGCCCAGCGAATTTCTCCAGGAAATGAAGAAACTCACCGACGCCGACAAGGCGTGGTATCGCGAAGCCCTCGGCACGGTCGGATACGAAATTGTCGCCGTCTGATTTTCGAAGCGCCGCCTCCGGGCGGCGCCACGAAACTCAGAGGTAAGTTGACCGAGTCCGGCGGCAAAGAACACTCTAACCTCTCGTGAGACAGCCATGCTTTTTCCTTCTCTTCGACCACGCGACAACCGCTCCGCAATCAACGTGGTCGCTGTAGCTCAACACTCCGACCCAATGAAAAACCACGCTCTTGTCTTGGGCAAGGAGTTGGCGATTGAGGAACTGAGAAGGAAATACGAGGACGTTTGTTTGGTGCTGGCGTTCTCGGGATGTGTCAATCTCGCAGTTATCATTTGGTTTTTGGTGCAGGCAGCGAAAGCGGTTGTCTCATTCTGAATCACGGGTTGCGTAGGCGACACAGAAATTCATACGACCAACAGGGGCTACAAATGAGCGAAGAAATCCACGGCGACTTTACCGTTATCACCGAGCCGGTGAAGATGAACGATCCCATGCGCGCCCTTCTGGAAACTCTGCAACGATCCAACAGGGGCCGGCACAATCCGATTGCGACCGTACATCGTGAAGCGGTGCAAGCCCTGGCGCGGCTGTACGTCCCTCACATTTCTGTTTCACCGTCCGCCGATCAGTTCCGCAACGTCGCCGATTTCCTCGTGCACTGGGCGCGGATTTCGGATCGGCTTTTGAAGATCGTCGGCGAACAGGCGCGGTCGAATACGTGCGAGACTTTGGATATGCGCGTGTTCACGGATCAGTTTTTCGCTTCGATTGATGGGGAGGCGTGCTTCGAGTTGGAGCGTTGTGCCCAGGCGGTTGAGGCCGAAGAGGAAGCGTGCGGCGCGGCTTATGCCGATGATGAGTACGAGGAACGGCAGGCAACATGATAAGCGGTTGGGTCATTCTGGATCACGGGCCGCTTAGGCTACACGGAAATTCACACGGACGTTGGAGTAGGAGCATGTTGGACCGCACAAACCATAACCGGCTTTCCGAGGAAGCCACGCGGCGCATCGCTGACAAATACATTCCGGCCGCTGGTCGCCAAGTCACAGCCATCGACAATCAACCGCCCGAGCCCGTCGCCGATGAAGCCGCGGTCCAGTCCTATGCCAAGGCGCTCATGGTCAAGATGCCCGCTATCGAGGCCGCTAAAGACCACGTTCCGCTGCTCAAAGCTTTCATCGCCGACAATCCGGTGTTTCAGAACGCCGAAGATTTACAGATAGGGGGGGCATGGATCGAAAGCACGCGCCGCACACTCGCTGCACTCGAAGATGAGAGGAAGCCAAAAGTCGCCCCGCTGAATGTGGCCACCAATACGATCAACGAGCCATACCGCGCGGCCAAGAAAACCCTCGAAGATTTGTTGCCGGTTGTCGTCGACCGATGGAACAAGGGTGAGAAAGCCGAGCGCCAGCGCCGCGAAGCGATTGCCGAGGCCGTGCGCCTCGAAGCCGAAGAAGCCGCTCGCGTCGCGCAAGCATTGATCGACCAGGCGAACGACGCGATTGCCGCCGCTGACGTTGGCGCGTGCGAGGATGTTGGGACCGCCGTTGTGGATGCGAAGGTCGCGATGCACGAGGCAAACGTTCTTGATCGTACCGCCAATCGCGCCGACAATAACACGCGCGTCCGCGTCGCCAGTCAGCTGGGCGGTCGCGCATTAGCTCCGCGCGAACGCGCCGTCATCGTCATCGACGATCTTGCCGCCGCTATCGAGGCCATCGGCCCCGTCGAAAACATTCTCATCGCCGTTCGCCAGTCGGCGAAGGCATTCAAGGAAGCCAACGGCAAGCTGCCGAAAGGCTGTCGTGAAGATTACACAAGGAGTATCTAATATGAACGGCACCCCTCAAACGGAACGTCCGCCGCTGGTCAAGATTGTAGGCACCGTCGCCGATATCATCTTGGCATCCGCACCAAATAAGCCCGGCAAGATCGAGCTTGAAAGCGGCAAAATGCTTCACGCCTTTGCCGACAAGCTACAGATGGTCAAGAGGGGAGAGGCTTACGATTTTGGTTGCGAGCCGACCGAATTCCGCGGTGTCCTTAATCACACTGTGCGAGTCGTTCGCGCTGCGGGCGGATCGGATAAGTTGGGAGCGGCACCATCGAACTACGTCACCACCGCAGAGGTGCTGGCACAGCGACGCCCTCAGCCCCAGCGCGCCATCGATGCCCAGACGGTGTTGCTCAATAGTGGTCAGCCGGCACGCCAAGAACCGCGCGGAGACTTTGCGGAATTCCGTGAGCCTGTACGCGCGGCAAAGCCGCAAGCGCCGCAGCAACAGAATGGTTTCTATCGTCCCACTCATCCGGTCGATGCCGTTCGCATGTGGGTCTGCGCTCATCTGACCAAGGATATCGAAATGGGCCGTGTCGGCACCACCGAAGATGAATTGGTCGAACGCGCCATTGTCCATCGCAATGTGTGGGAACGCGTGTTCCCGGCTGACGATCAAGGGTAGGAGTGCAAGCCATGTACGCCGTAATCGACACGGAAACATCGGGGCTATTCCGTTGGGATCAGCCAACCGACGCAGAAGGCCAGCCGCGTCTCGCGCACCTGGCGATGATCTTTGTGGATGAAAATCTGCAAGAGGAAAATATCGTCGATCTTCTGGTCAAGCCCGAAGGCTGGTCGATGCCGCCCGAGGTTGCCGCGATCAATCACCTTCCTAACGAGCTTTTGTTGGAGAAGGGATTGCCGGTTGCGCACGTTCTACAAGCTTACACGGACGCCGTTGACCGCAGCATCATCATCGTCACGTTCAACGCCAGTTACGACACCAAGATCATGCGCGGAGAACTGCGCCGCGCCGGTATGGATGATCGTTTCGAGCGCACGCCCAACATCTGTGTCATGCGCGCGCTCACCGACATCTGCAAAATCCCGAAGGCGAACGGGAAGGGCTACAAGTTTCCGAAACTCTCCGAGGCGATGGCTGCGTTCAACATCAAACAGGACGGCGCGCACACTGCCGGCGGCGACGCGCGATCTGCGCTTGAACTTTTCCGCGTCCTCAAAAACTCTGGCCGCTGTCCTGACCCAAGTATCAGCTTCGCGAAGGAACGCCCAGCCTCTATGGCCGTAAAATCGGAACAGAACGGTTGAGGGCCAAGGTAGCCAAGCTAACCAAACAAACACCCATGAACACTCGCCCTCAACGTATCCCCACCAAAGACTCGCTCCCCGGCGAATTACTCAAACGCGCCTTCGACACAACAAAGAAAATAAAACTGAAAGAGGCAGGAGAACGCGACGAGACCTATCTGAAACAAGTCCGGCAAATGCCCTGCCTGAAATGCGGCATGGAGCCATGCGGAGAAGCCGCCCACGTCAGATTTGCCAGCGCAGCCTTCAACAAACGCAGCGGCACCGGCAAGACACCACCCGACAAATTCGCCGTCCCACTCTGCCGAGCTTGTCACCTGACCGACAGAGACGCGCAGCACAAAATGATGGAGCGCACGTTCTGGAATATGCTCGGATTAAATCCGCTTTTGGTTGCAGAAAGACTCTATGCGGCGCGTGGGAATTTGGTTACAATGCGCGCGGTTATTTTGGTCGCGATTGCAGAAAGGAAGCCATGAGCGAACGACAGCATTTCGTTTTGAGCGTAAGAGAACAAGACGAACGAGGCTCACTGCGACCAATTCCCGGTGAAGCTTTCGATTTCTGGCGCCGTGTTGCGAACAAGCGCGGGATTGATCCGGGCTCAATCATCAGCAACAGAAACGGCTTCACCGGATTGCCCCAAGGCCATCGGCGAGCATGGTGCTATCCGATGAGGCTTAAGTGCGATCCGCTGGGCACTCACGATTGACGAGCAAAAAGTAATCGACAGGTATGTCGGGAGAATCACGATGAAGCTTTTGAGCAATATGCCAAAAGATACCAAGCAGCGCGTTCTCGCTGCCATTGAAAAAAGCGGCCAACGCGAAATTGAATGGCACGATGAGCCTAGCGACGCGATGCCTCTTTCTATGCGGGCGGACTATGGAGCGGTGTATGGTGGTCCAGGTTACCAGGGCGACGCTTCAAAATTCTGGAAAGCCTATCGTGATCTGGACACCGCCGACACAAAATCTGCGTAACAACAAGTTAACCGGGAAAACCATGCGCGGCTTTGCGGCAATCGCCCTCGACAACCCCAAGACACCCGCCAACATCGGCGGCGTGCTGCGGGCTGCGCATTGCTACGGGGCCGCGCTTGTGGTGATCGCTGGTCCGCGTCCCGAGCGGCTGTCAAAGCTATCCACGGACACGACAAAGGCATGGCGGCACCTTCCGCATGTACTCACCGCCGATGTATTCGATGCCATCCCCTACGATTGCGTGCCAGTTGCCGTCGAGTTCATTGAAGGCGCGCACCCTCTGCCGCGCTACGTTCACCCCGAGCGCGCGTTCTACATCTTCGGCGCCGAGGATGCGACACTCGGCAAGCGCATTCTTGGGCGCTGCCGTGACAAGATCGTGGTGCCCACGAACTACTGCATGAATTTGGCCGCGACCGCGAACGTCGTCCTCTACGACCGGATGTGCAAGGGGATGTCATGAATGGCTACGCTGGTCTTTTACTATCAGGACGAGGACGGCAGCACCAAGCTAGTCACCGTGGATGGACGCTATCCGCCACGACCGGCACCACTCTGGCGCAATTGGAATACGAGCGTTTTGCTTTGTCCTGGCACAGACGACGAGCGCGAACAAACAACTGACGACTGATACGGAAACAGCAGGGAGATTAAAACTGTGGGCGGTCGGTTGTGGCATCATAGCGAGATGGAGATTTTAAAACGAATGTACCCACTGCATTCGAGAGAAGAAATCTTAGCCGCGCTGCCGCGCCGCAATTGGCTCGCAATCGTTCATACGGCTTGCTACCGCAAAATCCGCCGCTTCCCGGAAGCGCGCCGACATAAGGGCGCGAAGGCGGTCAAAGCACCTCCTATCATCAAGGCGCTGCGCCGAGCGCGCGAAGGGCAAGGGCTGACCCGCGTGCAACTTGCGAAGAAAATAGGCGTCCCGTGGATCACATTGGCAAAGTGGGAAAGCTGTTGGAATAGGCCGCGCTTTGAAATGCTCGTCGCTTGGGCTCAGACCTTGGGTTATGAGATCGCGCTTCGCCAAGTCAACTTCAAGGTCGCCCGCGAAGTGCGAGCGGCGTAGCAGACTAATGACAGATATGTCGGGAATTGAAATGGGCAAACCAGCCAATGACGAAATGATCCAGGGCTACATGGACGGCTATGATCTAACTGCGCCCGAGCCATCTGACAATCGGTCGCACAGTTACCGCCATAGCTTCTACATCGGGCGAGCCGAAAAGTTAGGATTGCCGATGATTAGTGGTAGAGAACTAGAACGACACGCCGACGATGCGATGGCCGCCGATGAGTACGGGCGATGAATGATGAATCAAAAGTCGTAAGCTTCCCCAAGGCGAAGGTCCCGCGCGCTAATAAGACTGACGCGGATCATGTCGCCAACGTCCGTAAGCATTGGCGCGCTCTTTCTCGTGCTATCGCCGATGCCCGAAACTTTGGCCTGACCGTCGAGACCAACGTGGATATCCATGCCGAACCGCGTATCAGCCGACACTACAAGGGCCGATGAATAAAATATCCCAAGAGAAAGTAGAAAAACTGCAAGCCCTATTTGCAGCCGGCTTCACGCTGCGGCAGGCGGCGAAGCGGGCTGGCGTGAGCCGCCATACTGCTCAACGCTACGCCAGAGAAATGCCGCCGATGTTATGCCCGTGCGGGCAGCCGAGCAGCCACCAAGGATGGTGTACAATTCGCGTCGGCCGCAGCGAAAACCGGCAACGATTTTTGGCCCGCTTTGCTTCTGGGGGCATTAAGCCTTCTACCAAGCGCCGCTGGCATCGTCAGGCGAGTGCAGAGGTTCTGATAGTCGATCTTCTTATCGAGATCAGAAACAATCGCGCCGCACGTCTCGCGTCGCTACGCGCCAGCAGGGCGCAAAATATCAGCGCGAGCGAGTTAATTGAGCGCGTACTTAGGTCACTTCCGCAACAATTGACACCGGAAGCGCGCGAGGAAATTCGGCAAGACCTTTTTGTTGCCGTTCTTGAAGGCAAAGTTGATTTTCAGCAAATCAAAGCCGCCGTTCCTGAATATGTGCGACGCTTCTATTCATTGAACGGGACAAAATTTGGACCGCTTTCTCTTGATGAAATTAATCGGGATGAGCGCACCTTAAGGGACCGCATATAATGCGCTCAGTCTCGCCAGAAGCGACCTGTGTTTCCCATCGGGACATTCTTTTGCAGATGTACCACGAAAAAATAATTGATCGGATTCAGTTGATGGCCGGACGGCAATGGCAGCGGTATGCAGAGGAAGCGACAATTCAACCGTGCACAAGCATTGCCTGGGATCAGTCAGTTTTTCATGCCGGCGTATGGCAACCGGATGGCGACCTGACGGAGACGCAATACGCCGCGATGCACTATCGAGCTATCGTCAAGCGATCAATTGGCACCACCGCATGTCAGTTTCTCGATACCGTACTTTCACCTGACATGGGTCGTCGCGCCCTATTCCAGTTATACGGCCACACCGCAGCACAATGGATTGAGCGTCTAAATTATCTGCTCAAAGAGGTCGCCGTCTGCTTTGGCTTTTCGACCAAAATTATTTTGGTCGATTACGATGCCGACCCCAACCAATCGTTTGCCGACGAAATTCAGCGGCGTAAAGAATCAGCGGTGGTAATATGATTATCGTGGTTGATGCCCTGTGCCGGCCTCGTTCACGGCAGGTAGCCGAGGGAACATGCGATGGTTACTACGCTGGCCTTACCGCTTGCGCACACCGTCGCCTCTGGAAACGGCGAAATGTAGCTAGGCATCACGCAAGCCGCCGAGGCGGGCCACGGCCAGACAAACAGGCACTAACTTCTGCAATGTCGGGAAATTGAAATGGGCGAGAATAGCAAGATCGAATGGACCGATCATACGTTCAATCCGTGGATAGGGTGTCAGAAAGTCTCGCCCGGCTGCGATCACTGCTACGCCGAGGCCATGATGGATCACCGCTACCACAAGGTAGAATGGGGTCCGCACGGCGAGCGCAAGCGCACCAGCGCGGCGAATTGGCGGAAGCCCCTCCAATGGGCCAAGGCAGCGCGCGGCACCAGCAAGCGTCCGCGCGTGTTCTGTGCCTCGCTGGCGGACTGGCTCGATAATCAGGTGCCCCGCCAATGGCGCACTGATCTGTGGGCGCTGATCGAGGCCACGCCGGAGCTCGACTGGCTTTTGCTGACAAAACGTCCGGAAAATTATGCGAAGCTGGCGCCTTGGCACGATGACCTGATACCAAGCAACATTTGGCTCGGAACGACTTGCGAGGATGACGCGCACTATCGTCGGCGATGGCCCATCCTGCGCTCAATCAAAGCCACCGTGCGCTTCATCAGTTACGAGCCTGCGATTGGGCCGCTGGTCGATCTTTGGAGTGGCACCAACGCTGTACCTGATTGGATTATCTGCGGCGGCGAAAGCGGCTCGGGCGCTCGCTATATGCAACCGATGTGGGCGCGCGATTTGCGGGAAATGTGCAAGCCGCACGGAGGCAAGCAAATCGCTTTCTTCATGAAGCAGATGACCGACAAAGCACCGATACCGCCCGACCTGATGATCCGGCAGTTCCCGGTTAACTGAGGTTTAACAGGGACTTACCCAGTCACGAAGTTGTGATTAGACTATGTTAGCGGACAGGCTTACACTGCTTACATAGACAACGGAGCCGTCCCGTGGATTACGCCGCTCACATCGCCCGTATCTGCAAGATCGAAGACATCGCCGTCGAAAGTCATTCGCGCGGCGGCCGGGCTTATCGGCGCGACCGCCGAATCAAAATCAGGCCCGTCAAGTCGGCGATCACTTACGCGGTCGCGCTGCATGAGATTGGACACATCCTTGGCCCGCGTCAGTGCGGCACGCGGCTCGATAAGGAAGTAGGTGCCTGGGAGTGGGCACAGGAACACGCGCTCGAATGGACGGATGCTATGACCGCCAAAATGCG
>Ga0070762_10000133_pt1 | contig 26429 bp, 22 predicted proteins | sample HubBroMetageREF2_FD_66726 | JGI IMG/M metagenome (GOLD analysis project Ga0070762, IMG submission 66726) | Reference soil microbial communities from the Hubbard Brook experimental Forest, New Hampshire, USA - Hubbard Brook CCASE Soil... | ecosystem: Environmental > Terrestrial > Soil >...
CGCGTCTTTTTCGAAATCGGGAAGAAGTTCGCGGATGGCGCGTGGATCCAATAGCGCGCCCGAGAGACAATGCTGCCCAATCTCGCGAGCCTTCTCCAGCACGTAAATATTTTCCTTGCTGAGCTGCGCGTCAGGATGGGCCGCGTTGTGGGCGTCAATCAGTTGCGCCAACCGTAGCGCGCACGCCATCCCCGCCGGCCCGCCGCCGACGATCACCACATCGGCCGGCATCTGCGGACGTTCGATACCCTCGATCGGTTTACGGAAGATCAGCATAAAATAGCCACAGATTCGCACGGATCTTTACGGATCTACCTCTGTCCATCTAAATCAGTGCAAATCCGTGTTGATCCGTGATCTATCCCCCTACCTTTGCCTTCTTCACTTCTTCGATCAACGGCGGAACGATGTCGAACAGATTTCCTACCACGGCGTAGTCCGCAATTTCGAAGATTGGCGCTTCCGAATCTTTGTTGATCGCGATGATGGTTCGCGAACCTTTCATTCCGACAATGTGCTGAATGGCGCCGCTGATGCCAAGCGCGAGATACAGCTTGGGCGCGACCGTTTGGCCGGAGGAACCGATCTGGCGATCCATGGGCAGCCATCCGGAGTCGCAAATGGGACGCGAAGCGGCCAACTCTCCGCCGAGTGTTTCGGCAAGCTGCTTCGCCAGTTCGATATTCTTCTGCTCCTTGATTCCGCGGCCGACCGAAACGATAATCTCGGCCTGCGTCAAGTCCACTGCCTGCTTGGCCTCTTTGAAAACTTCCTGCGGCTTGTTGCGGATTACGCCGTCGGCAATCTGAACATTGAAAGTCTCGACCGGAGCGGCACTGGCTCCCACTTCGGCTTTGTCTCCGCGAAAAGCTCCGTTCTGGAAGGTGACAAACCAGGGAGCATCGCAAGTAAAACTCACGTCGGCTGCCAGTTTGCCCTGAAACATTTGGCGCGTAAACAGGAGCTTGCTGCCTTCTTTCTTATAGCCGATGCAGTCTGTGATCGCGGTGCGTCCCATGGCCGTCGCCAGCTTAGGAACAAAATCGCGCACTTGATAAGTGTGCGGCATCAGAACCAGCTTGGGCTGCTTTGATTCGATGAATTGCTTGAGCGCAGCCGAAAAAGCATCCGGCGTGTAGGGCTCGAGCTTGGGCGACTCGATCGTGTAGACCTTCGATATTTTCTTCGTGGCAATTTCATTCGCAAAATTCCCCACGCCGCTGCCGACAACCGTAGCTTCGAGGGCCCAGCCAGTTTCAGCGGCAATGGCTTGTCCCGCAGTCAGCGTCTCCCAAGAGACGCGATTCAATTTGCCTTCGCGTTGTTCGACGACGACTAAAATGGTGTCAGACATAAATGCAGCTTCTAGCTCCTCGCTCTTCGCGATCCAGCCGGGCAAAAGCTCGCCTCTTGACCAGAGACGTAGCTAGCTATGTCTCTACGGCCCGGCTCACGATCAATCACAGCACTCGCACTTCGTTGCGCAGCTTGTCCACCAGTTTCTTGGCGACTTCGGCAGCCGAACCTTCAAGGAATTCGGTGTTCTTGGTTTTCTGCGGTACGTACAGCCGCTCAATCTTCTGCAGATTTCCGCTCACTGCGGACTGCACCTCCGCCATCGCGACCTTGCGCAGCGGCTTGTTCTTAGCCTGCTTAATTCCGATCAGCGTGGCATAGCGCAGTTTGTTGATGCCGGACTGGATGGTCAACACGGCAGGCAGCGGCATATCGACGAACTGAAAGTAGCCGGCTTCGAGTTCTCGCTTCACGCGAATTCCAGTATCGTTTTTCTCGATCTGCATGATGATCGTAGCGTGCGGCCATCCCAGAAGTTCCGCCAGCACCACTCCGGTTTGGGCATAACCGTAGTCGTCCGACTGCAAGCCGGTAAAGATCAGGTCGAAGGTCTCGCCTTTAATCGCCGCCGCAAAGGCCCGGGCAGTATTGAACGCATCCAGCCCGACGAATGCGTTGTCTTCGAGATGAATTGCCCGATCCGCTCCTTTGGCCAGAGCCTCTCGCAAAACCTGCTGGGCCCGCGCCGGCCCGGAAGTGATGACCACGACTTCGCCGCTGTGCTTCTCTTTTTGCCGCAATGCCTCTTCCAATGCATAGGCGTCCGGCTCATTCACTTCGTAAGAAACGTCCTCGCGAATCCAGGCGCCAGACTCGTTGAGTTTAAGCGGCGCATCTTTTTGCGGCACCTGCTTCATGCAAACCAAAATCTTCAAGCGAAAGCTCCTCGTGGCCGGCTAAGTTGACGGTCTGACGCCGAGACATTACGCACGATGTCTCTACAGAAACATCAACTCGATCAGGGCAAACTGGTAAGTATAAACGAGCGCTGGGGAAGAGAGGAAATGCAGCACGAAAAATTAAGCTAGTCCGTAAACACGACCGATTGCACGCCGGAGATCTCGAAGCGCTTGCGGCAGCGCATGTTCTTGCAAGCCATCATATCGTCGCGGCGCAACATGTAGGATTTAGCTTTGGCGAAGCGGGCGCGGTCGCGTTCGTCGGCGCGGCCGGGAAGGTGATTCTTCTTGGTGCGCACCAGCCAGTTGATTTCGTACTCGGCGGCCTGCTGGCAATGAGGACAGTTCAGCGTCGCCATTTTCTTTTCCGGCCGTTCATCAAAAAATTCGCGTTCTTCCATAGAGTCGTGGGCCGCTGATCGTCAGGTCGTGGACTTCTTCGACGCCAGCTGATTCCGCTCAATCTTAAATCGTTTGTATTATTGCACGTCACTGCGGGATGAGCTATGGCAAGATGTGAACAATGGCCAAGAAGAAGAGACCGAAACGCTTCACCGCGGTCGAAGCCGTAAAGACCATGGCCCGGGAACAAATCGGAGCGCCGCCTGCGTCGCGAATCGTTCCCAATCGCAAAAAGAAAACCGAAAAGCACAAACCCACGATGGAGAAACTTCTGAGCGAGCCGGAGTAAACGGCGGCCTAGGGTGTTACAGACGGACAACTCGGAGCAGTTCCGTCAACCGTCACATTCGCCGTGCCCGTGATGAGGTTTCCACTGGGACTGTTGGTCAGTAAGCTCGCCGAGATACCAGCCGTTCCACAGTTCGTATTCGGGCTCACTTTACCGGCGCTTGTGACCTGCGCGACCTGAATCGTATCCGATGTCCAAGTGACTTGGTTAGTGATATCTTTTGTTGCCGGGGGGTGCACGTAACTGCCAGTCGCCGTCAATTGGACGAACAGAGCCGGGTCTGCTCCCCCAAAGACTACCGCGTTAGGCGTCACTGATATTCCCACGAGTTGTTGACCGCTTCCGCAGCCAGGAACGCAGATGGCGGCGGAGCAAACCAGGAGCAAATTAAGCCATTTTTGGCGCATTTCATTTCCCGAACAGGCGATCTTTTTACTGAGTCTGCCGAGTGAGCGACACTTTAGTAGAATAAGAGCCAAAAATCAATAGCGGCCTAGACGCCCACCTATCACTTGGAATCGCCGACCAGGTTAGGGCTCCGCCTCGAGTTTGACAGACCTGCATACATTTCTCTGAGCAGATTTAGTGATAGATTTCTTCTCCGTTCCATACGTTTAAAAGACGAGTATATTTGTCCAGTTATCTCGAGGAAGACTTTACGCCGAATCTCAACCAGAGCGAGGCCAACGTGTTGTGCAGTTGGTGCGGGACCAAGCTGCCGGATGGTTCACAATTCTGCTTGAAGTGCGGCCAGAAGGCTGGTCGGGCGACAAGCAGCGCTCCGGTTCCGACCATTCCGGCCCGACCAACATGCAGCAAATGCGGAATGCGCCTGCCTCCTGACGCTTCGTCCTGCCTGAAATGTGGACAACCCGTAATGGCAGCTGCAAACAGCGCGGCCCTGGAGAGCGCGGTAGCAGACGCCCTGGCACTCTTACGGGCTCGACGGCGCCACCGAATTCTCCTGTGGTCGTTCGTTGCTGTATTGCCTGCTGGGCTGCTCTGGGTCGCGACCAGTCGAAGTCCTGCTGCACAACAAGTACAGGAATTCGCGCATTGGTCGCAGGCGCAAACCGTCGTTGACGCGCAGTCGGCAGTGAATCCGCATAGCTTCTGGTCTCACGAGTTCACCGTTCCACCGGGAGCCCTCGATGTCAGCGTCATCGGCGAGTTTGCCGCGTCGGCTGTCAGCCCCCACCACGGTAACGGCAAGAGCAATGGCAACGGCAGAGATCGCGACGAGGGTATCGAAGTCTATGTGCTGACTAAATCCGCCTTCGTAGCTTGGAACGGCGGGTACTCAACCGATGCTTTGTACCAAAGCGGCTCCATAATTGGGGACGTCATCAACGCCCCACTACCACAGGGGGCCGGTGTCTATGATCTGGTGTTCAGCAATAAGAATTCGCAGTACGCCAAGACGATCCACGCATCGGCGGTTCTACGCTACAAGAGCGGCTGGCCCAACGCGGTTTTACGTCTGAAGGAACGACTGTGGAACTGGATTGACCCGTAAACGTAGATTTTTAATCAATCTACAGCCGAGAGCGTGAGGGTAATCAAAAGGATCTGCTTCACTCCCTAACCCTTAACCGTTTCGGCCACGAACTTGGCGAACTGCTTCACATCCTGTTCGGTAGTGTCGAACGAGCACATCCAGCGCACCACCGACTGCTCTTCGTCCCATACATAAAAGAAGTAGCGTTTTTGCAGCCTGGCGATGGCCTGCCGCGGAATCTGTGCGAACACTCCGTTAGCTTCAACTTTGTAAACCACCTTCACCTTCGAGATTTTGCTGAGTTCTTTTTGCAGAAGCGCGGCCATCCGATTGGCGTGTTGCGCATTTTTGCGCCACAAATCATTTGAAAGCAGCGCGTCCAGTTGAGCTGAGATGAAGCGCATTTTCGAGGCCAGCTGCATCCCCTGCTTGCGCAGATAGAGGAAATCCCGGCTGAATTTCTTGTTGAAGAAGATGACAGCTTCGGCGCCCAATGCCCCGTTCTTGGTTCCACCGAACGAAAGAACATCCACACCCAGGTCTCGCGTAGCTTGACGCAGGGTCAGGCCCAGCCTGACGGCAGAGTTGGCAATTCGAGCGCCGTCCATGTGCAAAAACATATCACGCTCATGCGCCCAGTGAGCCAGTTCGCGGATCTCCTCCGGCGTATAAACCGTGCCTACCTCGGTGGCCTGAGTAATCGAAATCACGCGCGGCTGAACATGATGCTGATCGCCAATTCCGTGGTAGGCATGGCGCACGGCCTCAACCGTGAGTTTTCCGTCGTCGGTAGGAATCGGAATGAGCTTGCAGCCGGTAAATTTCTCCGGCGCACCACATTCATCGGCATAGATGTGGGCTGCCTCGCCGCAGATCACGGCGTGATACGGCTCCGTCAGTGCCTTCAGGCTCAAACAGTTTGCCGCCGTGCCGTTAAAAACCACAAAGACCTCGATATCAGAGCCAAAATGCTGTTTGAACTTGCGGACAGCGGCCTCGGTATAAGCGTCGTCCCCGTAGCCGACTACATGCCCTCGGTTGGCGGCGGCCATAGCTTGCAAGACTTTCGGATGGACGCCGGCATTGTTATCACTGGCGAAACTGCGGACAGATTTCATGGCCTCAACAATGTAGCAGAGGCAAAGTGCGGGTTCCTATTCACAGCCAAGTTCGCAGAGTGTGTAGGAAATCGCCACCAGTCAAAAAGCAAATTCGCGATAACTTTTTTAGCCTTTTCGAGTCTAAAGCGACGTTGTGAAGCTTTACGTTCTTGCTGCGGAATTCCCTAGACGTAAGCTTTTCTTGATGTTGATACTTACTTGTTGCGGTCGTACCTACAATAGCGATCGGAAATAGCGAAATGAGAATCGATTTCGCCTCGGAGGATCGGGCAGGGCAGACAGCACATTTTCCGTCTGCGGTCGTGCTCTTGCTGGCGTTGGCCCTCTCCACGTTCGGAGTGGCTTGCAGCGGGAATTCCGTGAGCGGTGCCACGCCTCAAGCCGACCCTGCAGTTCCAGTCAAAATCAAAGTCGCTCAGTCAGTGTCGATCAGTGACACCACGGAATACGTCGCCACTCTAAAGTCCCGGGACTCGGCCATCATTATGCCGCAGGTCGAGGGGCAGATCACCGATATCTACGTGCACTCCGGCGATCGCGTTTCGCCCGGCACGGTGATGATGCAGATCGATCCGACCAAGCAGCAGGCCACGGTGAACAGCCAGGAACACAGCCGCGCTGCGCAGGAAGCGAACCTCGATTATGCTCAGCAACAATACAACCGGATCAGCGCGTTGGCCGCGGCCGGTGTAGTGGCGAAACAGGATCTCGACCAGGCGAAATCAGCCTTGGATACGGCCAAGGCGCAACTGAAATCGCTGGATGCGCAAGTGCAGGAGCAGCAGACACAGCTTCACTACTTTCGCGTGACCGCGCCGTCGACCGGAATCGTGGGTGATATTCCGGTTCACGTGGGCGACCGCGTCACCACTACGACGATGCTTACCAGCGTCGACAAACCCGGCAGCCTCGAGGCCTATGTATACATCCCGGTGGAGCGGTCGTCTCAGCTCAAGATGAATATGCCGGTGCAAATAGTGAATGGAAGCGGCGAGGTCCTGGCGGACAGCCGCATCAGTTTCATATCGCCGCAAGTGGACAACACTACACAGACCGTGCTGATTAAGTCGCGCATCGCTAACAATGAAGACCGGCTTCGGAATTTGCAGTTCATTCGCGCCCGCGTGATTTGGGGAACGCATCAGGGGCCTGTCGTTCCGGTGGTCGCAGTGTCGCGTGTGGGGGGACAGTACTTTGCTTTCGTGGCAGAGGACGACAAGGGCAAATTGGTAGCGCACCAGAAAGCAGTGCGCATCGGAGAGATAACCGGAAATGATTACGTAGTTCTCGACGGCATAAAGCCGGGAGACAAAATAATTGTGTCGGGAGTCCAGTTTCTGGTCGATGGTGCGGCAGTAGCGCCGCAGGGATAGAAGCAAGAAGCTAGAAGCGGTTTTCCATGTTCGTAGATTTCTTCATCCGACGGCCCGTATTCGCGACGGTCTGCGCGCTGCTGATCATCCTCGCGGGCGCAGTCGTAATTCCCACCCTGCCCATTGCCCAATTCCCCAACCTCGCGCCGCCGCAGGTCAATGTCAGTAGTGGATATGTGGGCGCAAGTGCGCAAACCGTCGAGTCGGCCGTCACGATTCCTTTAGAGCAGCAAATCAACGGCGCGCAGGGAATGAAGTACATGACGTCCGACAGTGGCAACGACGGTTCCAGTTCGATTACCGCAACCTTCGAGCTAGACCGCGATCCTGACCTTGCGGCCGTCGACATTCAGAATCGCGTGAACACGGCCCAGGGACGCCTCCCGAATGCCGTGAAAGCCACCGGGATCACGATCACCAAGTCGTCGAGCAACTTCGTTTTCGGCGCCGGCGTGTATTCCCCGGACGATCGTTACACCCCGCTGTTCATGAGCAATTACCTCGACGTTTACGTCAAAGACACCTTGAAGCGCGTCCCCGGAGTTGCTGACGTCGTCATCTTCGGCGAACGCAAATATTCGATGCGTTTGTGGCTCGATCCCGTGCGCATGGCCAGTCGCGGCCTCACTGCCAGCGACATGGTCAATGCTCTGCAAGAGCAAAATGTAGAGGTCGCCGCCGGCCAGGTCGGGCAGCCTCCTATCAAAGTCGGACAGCAGTTTCAAATCAGCGTGCGCGCGATTGGTAGATTGAGCGAGCCCGAGGAATTTGAAAACATCATTCTCAAAGCCAATGCCGATGGAACCCTCGTCCGTCTGAAGGATGTAGGCCGCGCGGAACTCGGAGCGGAGGACTACAGCTCTGATCTGATCTACAACGGGCACGACGCGGTGGGCGTCGCAATTCTGCAACTCTCGAATGCGAACGCACTCGACGTCGATCGCCGCGCGCTGGCTGAGTTGGACCGGCTCTCGAAACATTTCCCGCCTGGAATGAAATACGAGAATGCCTTCGACACGACGGAAGCGGTGGGGGAATCGATCCGCGATGTTCTCTCCACCTTGATCGAAGCCATCGTGCTGGTCATTCTGGTGATCTTTGTATTTCTGGAAGACTGGCGCAGCACAATTATTCCTGCGGTTACGATTCCGGTCTCGCTGATTGGAACTTTCGCCTTCGTCAAAATACTCGGATTCTCCATTAACACGCTGACCTTATTTGGCATCACTTTGGCCACCGGTCTGGTTGTCGACGACGCCATCGTCGTCATTGAAAATATCGAGCGCCACCTTCAGGAAGGTGCGCGCGACCCGCACAAAGCGGCCTCAGCCGCCATGGCAGAAGTCGCCGGCGCTGTCGTTGCTACGTCGCTCGTGCTAGTTGCAGTGTTCGTGCCGGTCGCGTTTTTCCCCGGGACGACGGGCATTCTATTTCGACAATTTGCTTTGACCATCGCCTTCTCGATATCGATTTCCGCCTTCAACGCTCTCACTCTGACGCCGTCGCTCTCCGCACTTCTGCTCGGCCGGGTTCACGGAGAAAAAGGTTGGTTCTTCCGCCGGGTCGACAAAGTGATTGGCGGCATTACCGAAGCGTATCGGCGGTCTTTATATGTTTTTCTTCGCTTCCGCATGGTCGCAGTGGTTTTATTCCTCGCGGGATTGGTTTTTACCTACGTGATTTTCCAGCGCGTGCCCACGGGATTCGTCCCAGACGAAGATCAGGGTTATTTCCCAGTCATCATCCAGGCCCCGCCGGGCGCGTCCTCGGATTACGTCAGAAACATTGAAGACCAGGTGAGCGCAATCATGCGCAAGATGCCGGAAGTCGAAAACATTTTCGCTATCACCGGCAATGGCGCGCCCAACCGTGGAATCATTTATGCCGGATTGACCAGCTATTCGCAACGCAAGGGAGCTGAACATTCGGCAAACGCGGTTGTCGATCGGTTGCGCAGCTCTGTTTCTGGAATCACAGGAGCGCTCGTGCTTTGCTTCTTACCTCCCGCGATTCAAGGTCTGGGCCAGTTCGGCGGCTTCCAGTTCGAAGTGCAGGATCAGGGCTCGCATTCGCTGGAAGAATTGGCGAATGTCACCCAGGACATGGTCCGCCAGGGTAACTCACGCAAAGACTTGACCAGCTTGTATAGCAGCTATACCGCGAGCGATCCGCAATTTCTGGTCACCATCGACCGTGAGAAGGCGAAGAGCCTTCACGTGCCGCTGCAGCAGATCACGGACACGCTGGGCGTCTACATGGGCTCAGCGTACGTCAACGATTTTGATTTCAACAATCGTTCGTATCGCGTTTACGTGCAAGCCGATAAGCAATTCCGCTCGCAGGCCAAGGATTTGAAACAGTACTACGTGCGCTCGGATACGGGCGCGATGATTCCGCTCGAGAACTTGGCGACCGTTACGCAGACCACGACGCCGCAAGTGATCAGCCATTACAACCTGTTTAGGTCGGCGGAAATTGACGGTTCGCCGGGCCCTGGATTCAGTTCCGGACAAGCCATCACCGCGATGGAAGATCTGAGCAAGAAAGTTTTGCCCCAGGGCTTTACTTACGAGTGGACAGGATTATCGCTGGAAGAACTAGCGTCAGGCCGGACAACGATCATCTTGTTTGGCTTGGGAGTCTTGGTCGTGTATCTGACGCTCTCGGCGCAATATGAAAGCTTCGTGCTTCCATTTATTGTGCTGCTCGCGGTACCCATGGCCTTACTGGGAGCGCTCGGAGCGCAAGCCTTGCGTGGTTTGCAAAACGATGTCTACTGCCAAATCGGCCTAGTAATGCTAATTGGATTGTCGAGCAAGAACGCGATTCTGATCGTAGAATTCGCCGAACAGTTGCGGGAACGCGGCCTGCCGCTGGTGGAAGCCACGGTCGAAGCGGCCAGGATTCGTCTGCGCCCAATCCTCATGACTTCGTTCGCGTTCATCCTGGGCGTAGTGCCGTTAATGGTGGCCCACGGCGCGGGTCAGGAAGGTCGCCACTCCGTTGGAACCACGGTATTCGGTGGCATGATTATGTCAACCGTTCTCAATCTCTTCTTCATTCCCGTGTTGTATCTCATCATCGAAGGATGGCGCGAGCGAGGCAAAGCCCACGTCCCGCAACCCGCGCCAGTCCCCGCCGACTAGTTGTTATCCCGAAACCTCGATAAGTTGACGCTGTCATCCTGAGCGAAGCGAAGGATTTATGCACTGTCTTTTCTGGGCTATAATCTCGCAATCCTTCATCATGCGCATCCTCTTGTCGTTGAGTCTGTTGCTCTCTGTCTTTGCCTCGGCGCAGACAACTCCCGCTAAAGCTCCGTTGCCCAAGTTCGAAGATGTGGCTAAGCAAGTCGGCCTGACCGTTTCTCATATTTCATCTCCCGAAAAGCGTTACATCGTGGAATCGATGAGTGGCGGCGTGGGTTTGATCGATTGCGACAACGACGGCCGGCTCGACATCATCACGGTAAACGGATCGACCGTTGATCACTACAAGCAAGGCGGTGATCCTATGATCACGCTTTATCACCAGGACGACGGCTTTAAATTCACTGACATCACGAAGGCCGCCGGGCTGACTCGAAAAGGGTGGGGCATGGGTGTCGCCGTCGCCGATTATGACAACGATGGCTTGCCCGACATTTACGTAACCGGCTACGGCGGAAATGCTCTGTATCACAACCTGGGCAACTGTAAGTTCGAAGATGTCACCGATAAAGCGGGCGTTGCCGGCGGAGGATTCAGCACCGGCGCTGCCTGGGCCGACTATGATCGAGATGGCCACGTCGACTTGTTCGTCTCCCGCTACGTGCATTTTGATGTCAGCCAACTCCCCGACTTCGGGAAGAACGAGAAGAACTGCAGCTTCAAGGGAGTCCCGGTGCAATGCGGACCGTGGGGCATGCTCGGTGAATCCGACTTACTCTTTCACAATCGCGGCGACGGCACATTTGAAGAAGTTTCCAAAAAAGCTGGCGTCGACGATCCCAACAAATACTATGGCCTGGGCGCGATCTGGGGCGATTACGACAACGACGGCTGGCCCGATCTGTATGTCGCCAACGACTCCGGCCCGAATTATCTCTACCACAACAAGCACGACGGAACGTTTGAAGACGTCGGCATGCTTTCCGGAGCGGCCGTCAGCGGTGATGGTTCTGAGCTCGGCAATATGGGAGCCGATTGGAGCGACTATCTTCACGAGGGTCGGCTTTCGGTATTCGTGACCACTTTCACCGAACAACCGGACAGCCTGTATCGCAATCTTGGAGCGCAGGGATTTTCCGAGGTGAGTTACCAGGCGAAACTCGCCAAGCCCACGTATAACCCCGTGGGTTGGGGAACGGGATTCTTTGACATGGACAACGACGGCTGGCCCGACCTCTTCGTCGCCAACGGACACGTCTATCCGCAGATGGACCAGGTCCCGGGCGCTCCCCGCTATCGCGAGTCCATGCTGCTCTTTCGCAACAATCGTGATGGCACGTTCGAAGATGTTTCGAGTGCGCTTGCTGGAATCCCCGATGCCTCGCGGCGAGGCGCGGCGTTTGGCGATCTCAATAACGATGGGAATGTTGACATCGTGGTCATGGCCACTGGCGAACCGCCAACGCTGTTGTTAAACGAAGGAGGAAATAAGAATCATCGAGTTCTGTTCGAGTTGGTAGGAACGAAGAGCAACAAAATGGCAATCGGATCGCGAGTGACAGTGAAGGCGGGAAGGCTGGCGCAGTTCGACGAAGTTCGCGCCGGCGGCAGCTACCTCTCGCAGAACGATCCGCGACTGCATTTTGGTCTCGGCACCGAAGCCAAAATGGACGAGGTCGAAATCAAATGGCCGAGCGGCAAAATTGAAGTGCTGCGCGATGTCCCGGCGGATTTCATTTATACCATCCTGGAAGGCGAAGGAGTTCAGCGAAAAACCGCGCTGCCGGCGCTGTGAGTTGACGGCATCACTGCCCGATTGAGCTTGCCACCGAGGAAAACACATTGTTCGCGGTTCCCCCAATCAAACGAAGCGTGCCCACCACAATCACGAGGATTACGGCAAGCATGACTGCATACTCGGCGATGTCCTGCCCGGTTTCTTCGCGGCAAAGCGCCAGCAGTGATTCAACTATGCTCGACTTTCTTACACACATCAAAACAGCCTCCCTAAAGTCAATCGAACATTTTGGTCCTGGCTTCGATTCCTGACTGCGCTTCCGCGATGCATGGTGCAAAGACTTGCACTTCGCAACCTGTCAAATGAAAGCAAGAACAAGAACCGCGGAGCGCCTTACTCTACGAATGTCGGTTGCGATCAGGCAAGGGACATCAAGTGTCAACTCAGGACATTTCAGGCTATCGGCGAACTATGCTCGTGGGACGGGCGTCGAGCGCGCGCTAGTGTCGACTAAACGGCCGACCGGGTATTATGGAGAACGCCGCAAGCCGCCATGCTTCCATTCAAGCTGGTTTACAGCGACGACTACTATCTGCCGATTGGCGCACACGTTTTTCCGTCCGAGAAGTATCGGCGGGTTCATGACCGGCTGCTGGAGACGGGCGCTGCCGACGCTGACGACTTTGTAACCCCGCCGCTTGCATCCGATCAGGATGTACTCCTGGTCCACACTCCCGCTTACGTGGAAAAGTTGAAGACGGGAACACTTTCCGCCCGCGAAGAGTTGGAGATGGAAATTCCGTATTCCCCGGAGCTGGTTCGAGCCTTTTGGCTGGCGGCTGGAGGTTCCATTCTCGCCGCTGATTGTGCTCTGAAGAATCGCATCGCTTTCAACATCGGCGGTGGATTTCATCACGCCTTTCCTGATCACGGCGAAGGCTTTTGCATGATTCACGATGTGGCTGTCGCCATCCGCCGCATGCAGCGCGATGACAGAATTATCCGTGCCATGACCGTAGATTGCGACGTTCATCAAGGCAATGGAACAGCCGCGATTTTTGCCGGAGTGCGCGTTCCAACCGGGCCGCTGCCCTCGACCTCCGCTTCCACGTTGAATCCGGCCGTGCCTGCCAAGGTGCGGAATGCGCATGCGGGCAACGTGTTCACTATTTCGCTGCACCAGGAAAACAATTATCCGATGTGGAAGCCGCCATCTTCGATCGATGTCGATCTGCCCGACGGGATTGGCGACGACGACTATCTGGCATGGCTCGACAACGCTCTTAGCTCGGGCCTGCGCCAGTTCGAACCGGAGTTGATTTGCTACATCGCAGGCGCCGACCCCTACCGCGAAGATCAACTCGGAGGCCTGGCGCTGACTATCGAAGGACTGAAGCGCCGAGACGAGTTGGTCTTCCGCGTGGCCCGCGCCCGCGATATTCCGGTCATGGTCACGTTCGCCGGCGGATACGCGCGGCGCGTCGAAGACACGGTCACCGTTCACTGCAACACCGTGATCGCGGCGAAAGAAGTGTATGCGGGCCAGTAGCGTTACTACCTGGGGTGCGCCTGAACGAGAAGGCGAAGCAAGATCCGCAGCCGTCGAAAGGCGAGCGCTGAAAAAGAGTTCTCCCGCCCGACGTACAAGACAACGAGAGGATTCCATCTTCGCTTCTCTTCGATCTAACGGTCAGTTCACCGTTCGCATCTTTCATTGCTTCGATGCCGTTGAGCAACAGGTTCATTAGTACCTGCTGCAGCTGTACGCGATCCGCTATGATCCGTGGAAGCCCTGAGGCGAGCCCGGTGCGGATTGAAATGGAAGTCCGATCGGCCTTGTCGTGCACCAGAATAATCATTTCTTGAATGATTTCGTTTATATCAAGCAGTTCCCGGTCTGATGTTTCTCGCTTGCAAAGCGAGCGCACCCGGTCGATAAGTTCGGCAGCGCGCGCTGCGTCATCGATCGTCCTTAATGCCGCCTCGCAACCCTCAGCGACATCGGGAGTATCGCGCCGTAGCGAGCGCCGCCCTAATGGAACGCCAAAACCTGCGTTGGGCACCGGCAGTAGAGCGAGTGCTTGGTTCGAATGGCGATCGAGGATAATGTCCATAACAGAGACACGATTCAGGGGTGGATCAATCAATGGTATCCGTTTGCGGCTCGCGCGATACATGCATTTGTGTCCCTCCTCGAAGACACGCTGGAGACAAAGACACCGTAGCTCGAAAGCGTAGAGCGGGCCACCGATCACTACTATGACGACTATCTTCGATCAATGAACCTAGAACTTGGCCGGTGAATCTCTGGAACACCGTGGCACGAAATCCCACCCCTCCCAGGACTCTCCAGCGCGTCATTCGACGATGCAGCCGAACAGCCTGACACACGTGTTCAATTTGAACCTGTGTTGCTCGCCAGCTTACCGCAGCATTCGGGGCGCTCTGGCAAACTCGATCGATCCCATCCGCCGCCGAGGGCCTGAATCAGCAGCACAGTGTTCGCCATCCGCCGTCCCAAGATATTGACCGCCGTGACTTCATCCGAGAGCGCCGCACTTTGAGCGGTGATCACCTCGAGGTAACTTGTGACTCCGCCCTTGTAGCGGGTAGTTGAAAGATCTAGCGATCGCTGTGCGGCCGCAACCGCTTCATCCTGGACCTTCGCTTCGTTTTCGAGGATTCTGACTGCGGCCAGATTGTCTTCCACCTCCTGGAACCCGGTAAGCACGTTTTGGCGATAAGCCGCGACTTGATAGTCATAAGCCGCGTGCGCCTGGCCGTTAAGAGAACGCCGTCGTCCTGCATCGAAGACAGTTTCAGCCGCCGAGAGGCCGATAGACCATAAACCACTCGGCCCATTGATGAGCGTTGTAATGGCGGAGCTCTCAAATCCTCCCGCAGCACCTAGATTGATCAGTGGGTAGTAGGCCGACTTCGCAACTCCGATCTGGGCATTCGCGGACGCCACGCGCCGTTCCGAAGCTGCGATGTCCGGGCGCCTCTCCAGAAGTTCGGATGGCAGGCCGATCGGAATGTGTGGAGGCGGTGCGGTGAGAGGCAGCGGGGGTAGACTGAACTCCGCCGGAGGCTTCCCAATGAGAATTGCGACCGCGTGTTCATACTGCGCACGGAGCACGCCGACATCGATCGCTTCTGCCCGGGTGGTTTGCAACTGAGTCTTCGCCTGCTCGACATCTACTTCTGACGCGATGCCTCCCTGGAAGCGGCTTTCATTCAAGTCCAGAGCCTGCTCGTATTCCGTGACTGTAGAGTTCAGGAGTTGTTCCTCGGCATCCAGGCTTCGGGCTTGAAAGTAATCAACGGCGAGATCCGCGTGCATACTCAGATTAACTGTCGCAAGGTCTGCCGCACTCGCCTGCGCTTGCTCTCGATAGGATTCCACGTTCTTTCGAACTCTCCCCCACACGTCCGCTTGATAGGAAACGTCGAACGGCAGTACAAAATCGTTGTAAGTAGTGCCGCGCAAGATTGAGCTCGTGGGAGCATTGGCGGAGATGCGGCTACGAGTTGCGGATGGTCCGGCCGTCACGGTTGGATAGTAGTCGGCCCGATAGTAGCGTAGAACAGCTCTCGCCTGCTGATACTGTGCCGCAGCGGCTTTAAGATTCTGATTCGATACATTGACCTGCTCTTCGAGCGCGTTGAGTTGTTGATCCTGGAATATCATCCACCACGAACCGCCAAGACTCTGATCATTGGGTTGGGCGGGTTTCCAGTCTCCTATTTCTTTATAGGCCGGAGGAGCCTGTACCACGGGCTGGTGATACTTTGGGCCAACCACGCATCCTGTCAACTGCATCGCCGCGATCGCTATCAGAACGTGTGTGAGCGTTTTCTGGGAGCTCCCGCAAATCAGTTTTCGAACTAGCTTCACTTGATATCCCCCGGCAACGTTGCCTGAACAATTTGGACTTCTTGGCCCGAAACAATTGAGTCGGGCGGATTGATGATGACCTGATCATCCGACTTGAGGCCAGAGACGATCTCGATCTGATCGCCGAAATCGTGCCCAGGAGTGACGGCAGCCAGCACGACCTTTCCGTCTTTCACGATTCCTACGCGTAATCCTTCGGTCCGGAATAGCAGAGTATTGACAGGAATTAAGAAAGTGGAGGCCTGCGTCGGGATTGCCATGTGGACCTCTGCATACGAACCGGTGAGCAGCGTACCGGTGGGATTGTCCACATCAATTTCAATTAGCAGTGTGCGAGTCGTGAGGTTGATGTCATCGGCAGTGCGCACCACTTTTCCCTGAAATTTTCTGTCAGGAAATTCAGCCAGGCTGAGATCCGCGGTCATTCCGACGGTGACCCCTCGCGAGTATTCCTCGGGTACGTTCACATAAACGCGCAATTTTCCTGGCTGAGCGATGTGAAAGAGATCCGTTTTCACGTTGCTGGTACTGCCGGAATTAATGAGGTCGCCAATATCCGTATTGCGCGCTGTAATCACCCCATCGAAGGGTGCGTAAACTTTTTCGAAAGAGACCAGCGCCGAATACTGCTGCACCGCCGCCTTGTCGGCGTCAACGATAGCTGCATTCGCATTGTAGGTGCCGACCGCGTTGTCTACGTCCTGTTGCGATACGGCGTTGCTTTTGAGAAGTCCCTGATACCGTGTTTTCGTGATCGAAGCCAATTCGAGATTTGCTTGAGCCGTTAACAGGTTGCTCCGGGCTTGCTCGAGTTGCTGATCGACCTCCGGCGTCTCGATCACAGCAAGCAGTTCGCCCTGTTTCACGTGGGCCCCGATATCGAAATACCACTTCTTCAGGTAACCGTTCGTGCGAGCATAGATGGGTGAACTGATGTATGGCTGCACGTTTCCCGGAAGAATGATTTCATCAGCGGGCGCGGTTCGCTTTGGCGACACAACCGACACGGCCGTGAGAGCGGCTTGAGCGGTCTCCGTGTCCAACGCGGCGCGAGCTCTGACTCGGGACCAGATGCCGGATATCAACAGAGCGGCAACCGCAATGAGAGCAATCGCTAAGGCCAGCCAGTGTTTGCTCGAACGGTTCGTCACTTCCAGATTCCCTGGGGCTGTTTGGCGGTCGATTGGTTGTCTGTCTTCAGTTTGGGGCAGCATAAGAAAACTCCACACGATTTGGCGCTTATCGTTCCTTTTCCGGGGATGAATGCTGGCGTGAGCCTTGCAGCACGCTGAAAAATGCCGGTACAAAGAACAGCGTTGAAACCGTTGCAAAAAGCAGCCCGCCGATGACTGCCCGGCCAAGCGGGGCGTTTTGTTCACCGCCGTCGCCAAGACCTAAAGCCATGGGCACCATTCCGATGATCATGGCTAACGCGGTCATCAACACCGGGCGAAAACGTGTAAATCCCGCTTCTAGCGCCGCACTAATGGAATCCATGCCTTCAGTCATTTTTTCGGTTGCAAAACTCACCACCAGGATGCTGTTTGAGGTCGCGACACCCATGCACATGATTGCTCCCATCAGTGCCGGCACGCTTAGGGTCGTGTGTGTGATGAACAGGAACCAGGCAATCCCGGCAAGCGCCGCAGGCAGCGCGGAAATCATGATGAAAGGATCCAGCCACGACTGAAAATTAACTACGATCAGCAGATAGACAAGTACGATCGAGAACGCCAGACCGCTCAAGAGACCGATGTACGAAGCTCGCATAGTCTGAACCTGCCCGCGGACCACGACTCGAGAACCCCGCGGCAGTTGCTGGCGGGTAGCGTCAATGATTTTATTAATGTCACTCGATACGCCGCCGAGGTCGCGGCCCGCTACGGACCCGAAAATGTCAATGACGGGAGAAACGTTGTAGTCAGACACGACAGCCATTCCTGCTCCGCGCTGCGTGGACACCAGACTGGCCATGATAGAAGGAGGAGCGTTTGGATCAGTACCTGTGATCGGAACGTTCTCAAGATCTTGCAAAGTGTCGGCGCGATATTGCGGCGTCTGCGTCGCGATTTGATAGCTGACATGATTCTTCGGGTCCACCCAAAACGTAGGTGAAGTTTGGAAGCTGCCGCTCAGTGACACCAGCAGATTCTGCGCAATATCGTGAGCAGTAAAACCCAGCTGTTCTGCCTTTGTTCTCTCAACTCTCATGCGAAAATACGGTTCATCGAAGGGCTGTTGAATCCGCAAATCAGTCGCTCCTGAAACGTATCTCATTTTCGCGAGCAGGTCGTCCGCGTACATCCGGTTTCCCTCCAGATTGTTCCCGACAATCTGAACGTCGATAGGAGCGGGCAACCCAAAATTGAGAATCTGCCCGACCATGTCAGCCGGCAAGAAAGCAAATGTCACACCCGGGAATTGCTTCGGAAGTGTCTCGCGAAGCCGGTGAATGTAGTCATCCGTGAGATGGTGATTGGCGGACAGGGTCACAAGAATGTCGGCGTCTGAAGTGCCAACCGGAGCCGAATTGCTGTAAGAAAGATTGATGCCGCTATAGGGCAGTCCAATGTTGTCGATCACACTCTGCACCTCCGCAGCCGGGATCTGCTGCCGTATCGAATGCTCAACCAGATCGCAAAGGTTGGCAGTTTCTTCAATACGCATTCCCGTGGGAGCGCGCATGTGAAGCTTGAAGGTGCCGCTGTCAACACTGGGAAACAAATCCCGGCCCAGCCAGGGAATCAGAACTGCCAAAGACCCAAGACAAACCGCGAAAAACACAATCAGGAAGGCCCTCCGGTGATGGAGGCAGATTTCCAACAGGCCGCGATATCTGTCACGAAATCCCTCGAAGGCTGCCTCAAAGCTCTTCTGGAATCGCACCAGCGGATTGCGGCTGCGCGCATCTCCGGTCTCATGTTTGTCGTTCCGCAGTAAATACTTGGCCATGGTCGGAACGATGGTCCGCGAAAGAAAATACGAGGCCAGCATGGCGAAGACTACCGCCTCAGCGAGCGGCACAAACAAGTATCGCGCCACGCCGGAAAGCAAAAACATTGGCGCGAACACGATGCAGATCGACAGCGTGGAGACGAACGCGGGTGTCGCGATCTGCGAGGCACTGTCGAGAACAACTTCGTCCATGCCCTTCTCGGGCTCTGCTTCGCGATTCCGATTAATGTTTTCGACCTCGACCGTGGCATCGTCCACGAGAATACCGACCGCCAGAGCGAGACCACCGAGCGTCATGATATTGATTGTTTCCCCAATGGCACTGAATGCAATGATGGAAGCCAGGATCGCCAGAGGGATCGAGGTCGCGATAATAACGGTGCTTCGCCAACTGCCCAGAAAGGTGAGAATCATGAAAGCAGTCAAGCAAGCCGCAATCAGGGTTTCTCTGACTACTCCGCTGATCGCACCACGAACAAAAATCGATTGATCCGCCAAGGGCGTCATTTGCAGTTGGGGTGGAACTGTCGTAGCAATTTGAGGTAAAAGCGCCTTGATGCCCGCGATCACGCTTAGCGTCGACGCATTGCCTGCTTTCTGGATCGTCAATAATACGGAGCGCTGCCCATTGACCTTCACAATGTTGGTCTGCGGAGGAAAACCGTCGCGCACCCAAGCGACATCTTTCATGTAGATGGTCGTACTACCAATTGTCTTGATCGGAATGCGGTTCAGGTCCGCGATGGTCTGCGGGGCTGCATTGGGGATGGAAACGTCATATTCCCTCGATCCGATCTTCGAAGTTCCAGTGGGCAGGATCAGGTTTTGCAGACTAATCGCATTGACTACATCCAACGCGGACAGACCCTTCGATTGCAGGGCGGTCGTGTTGAGATCAACTTGCACCTGACGTTGTTTGCCACCATAGGGATAGGGCACCGAAGCCCCAGGCACTGTGATGAGTTGCGTCCGAATGAAATTCAGGCCATAGTCGTTGAGTTGTTGCTCCGAGAGATTTTGCCCAGAAAGAGCCAACTGCAGAACGGGCACACTCGATGCGCTGTAGGCAAGAATGAGAGGCGGCGTTGTTCCCGCGGGCAACTGCCTGAGTTGGGTCTGAGAAACAGCGGTAATCTGCGCGATGCCTTGTTGAATGTTCGCAGTCGGCTGGAGAAACACTTTAACAACAGCCACCCCATAGAGCGACTGGGATTCGATGTGTTCAATGTTGTCGACAGTGGTGGTAAGCGATCGCTCTGTAACACTAACGATGCGATCGCTCATGTCCTCAGGGATGAGACCGTTATAGTTCCAGATGATGCTGACGACGGGAATGTTGATGTTGGGAAAGATATCGGTTGGGGTGCGCACAATTGCAAGGCCGCCCATGATTACGATGAGTATGGACAACACCACAAAGGTGTAGGGCCGGCGCAATGCTAGTCGAACAATCCACATAGATCTCTTCCTGGTCGAACTTATTTGTCGGATATGTTTGGAGTCTTGCGGCTGCGACCTGCATGAGGTTGTGCGTTGAGTCCGCTCCGCATCAATCGCCTGAGCTTCGCGCGTGCCCGCGTTAGTTGAGCTTTCACTGTTCCCTCTGCCACGCCTAGAGCGTGCGCTGCTTCGTTCGTGGACAGACCCTCCAACTCGCGCAACTGGAATGTCCTGCGCAGGCAAGGCGAAAGTTTTTCCACGAATGTAAGGATGTGTCCGCGCAGTTCCAATTGCCGACACTGGTCTTCTGGATTAGGTTCGGGGTTTGCCAACATATCTGACAGGGAATATTCCTGGTCCTCCCCGAATCGCTCATCGATCGACAAGTGCGTCTGGCGTGGCCGTCTGCGCAGTAGCATGCGTGCAGAATTGGACACGATCGCAGTCAACCAAGTGGACATCTGCGCGTCACCCCTGAACTGGTCGATGTGTTTGCAAGCGCAGAGAAGTGCATCCTGAACCGCATCCTCCGCGTCGGCCGCATTGCCCAAGTATCGGTAGGCTCTTCTGTGAAACGACGGCAGGCAGACCGCGAGAACGTCGTTCATTTGTCGGATGCTCTCGTCAGGGCAGATAGCAACCCGCGCTTCGTTTCTGTTGTAGGTCTCTGTCGCTTGCATTTTCTCTTGTCCTCCCGCTACTACAGCAAAGGCACGCCGCTGTCCAATCGACCTCCGGGTACTTTAGTTATTTATTTTCAGAGACATGAGTGAATTGGGCCGTCCGGGAGAAACTTTGTGAAGCCAGAAAGCGGCGTCCTGCGGTTGACGCAACGTCCGCATTTCGACAGGCTCGGATTTAATTGGACCGCTGAGACATTAAATTATGAAGTTTGGGTGCCGGGGACTTGCGACCGAGGATTGAAATGATGTCAGGTTATCTGCAGCGGCACAAACGTGCGAGCCGCCACTCCTATTTGTCAGATCTGGATCAACGCGATTCCGATTTCGGGGTCGAGTTTCTTCTCAAGATGTCTAGGACTCTCTGTAAGAATCAATTCGCAGGTTGGACGTACGCGAGCCTCAAGCAGATGACCACCATGGGCAGTGCCGTGGGAGCGTCCCACTACGACGTGCGCGTGCACCTGGGGTTCTCCATCCTTTAGAGCGATATCTCCAATGAGCGAAAGCAGTTCCAATTGTTCGTGGAGAACGCAGGCTAGATCGTACTTTTTTGTTTTCCAGTTGAACCAACCCAGCTTTGCGTAGGAAAGCGCGCCAATCGCTTTAAAGCTGCTTCCGCCCAAACCCTGGTGCTTCGAGAACTGTTGCAGCAGGCTTGCGATCTCGTCGCCAGTCTCAAAGATGAGGGCGAAAACCTTCGGTTCATCCTCCATCTGTTTCCATCGCATGTCGGCTCCTTCGCGAAGGCGATCTTACGATTCTGCTACAAAGACGCAGCTAGCACGAGCCGCCTTCGCAGCGGAATGAAATATCAACGGGGCAGGACTGCGAAGGCGATTCCCGCTCTTAACACATGCCATATGCGCAGTTGATGCCGGAGCGCGAAACTCGGTTGCATGCGTAGGTCGCAAGATCCTCGAACTAAATTTCTCCTATTGAAAGTCACAAAGTACCGCAGTCGGAGAATTTCAGAAACTGCTGCCCATTGTCATTTTCTTCTTTCGCGAGAGCCCGTGTGCTTGGCTTCACTCCACCGTGCGCCAACCCGACCTGCGCTCGCTGATGCTTGGCGCTACCTTCGTGGTGTTGGGTCCGAGGTCCTTCTCGAAAACAACACCGTTCTGAGTGACAATGAAGGTCTTCACTCCAGATGACCGGTAATCCACTGGGTACGCCACCAAGACTAGTCCCTTTCTCTTGCCAGCACCGGCCGCTGAATCTCCTGTTGGTTGGCGAAAATAGTAGCCGCGGAACAGATAGGCCCCTCTGTCGTCCGCAGCGGGAGTGTTGCTGTCGGCGTTCGCTGTGCGAGCCGTGACGAGGCTCTGTGCGAACCGTGTGATCGGGTCTTCGCTATCCGCTTTTTCATTGCTGGTTGCTTTCGTATTGCCTTCCGTCTTTGTTAGAGCAAATTCCTCGCAGACTTCAATCGCAGTGGTTTCGTTTTCTCCGATCCTCCGGAACAGAACCTCCTGCTGGCCACGATCAGCATCGAAATACCATTCACCGTCTTTGGAGACCAAGGAGATCGGGAAAGGCCAGTTTTCGGCGCCAATGTATAGAACGGTGCTGCCATCAGCCTCTTGCACCAGGCGGTGCATCTCACGATATTTTTGGCAGAACTGCTCGCGTTCCAGTTTGTCCTCAACTTCGTCGCCGGCTGAAGTCACTTCCTTCGTTGCTCCAAGGATCGCTTCCAGGGCTTGCTCGTCTTCCTTCTCTGCAGCCTGAACGAGAGCATTAACGGCCTCCGCCGGAGACGAGAACATTCTAGGCGGTGAGTCCTGAGCAAAGCTCGATGTGGCAAAGCCCACGACAAGCAGCAGGAATATCAACAGAAGTAGCACCGATGGGAAGCCGCAGGCATGTCTCTCGATAAATGTCTCAATCGTTTCCAGCGTCATATTATTTGTGCGCATGAGTTTTTCTCCGTATCATCATCTGGTTTTTGTGACTGCCTCGAATTACCTGCGACCTCCTCCCCCACCGCCGTGGAAACCTCCACCGCCATGAAAGCCTCCTCCGAAGCTCGACTGCCCGCGAGCGGCAAATCCTCTTGACATTCCTCCCCGATTAAAGCCGCTGAATGCGCCGGAATGCATGCCAGACTGGGCGTGTGATGTCGCGAAGCTGTGCCCTGAGGAACCAAAACCTCGCTCGCCGGCAAAACCCCCGTGAAATCCTTTGGCTCCATGAAATCCAGCAGCGCGATTGAAGTTGTTGTGGTTGACGAAAACTCTGCTGTGGGAGACATAGGCGTGGTGACCGAAACGAATGTCGTGATGATGCCAGTCATATCCCCAATGTCCCCACCCCCAGCCAAAACCCCCAAAGAAGCCAATGCCAAAGCCAAGACCAAATGCGATACCCGGACCGTCAAAAAACAGACCCGGATACCAATACCAGCCAGGCCAGATTCCGATCGGCGCTCCATACACCAGCCAAGGGTCATACTCGGGAACGTAAACAACCTGAGGATCCGCGGGTGCGATGACGATGTTTTGCCCCTTGTTGCTTACCTTTTCCTGCGATGTGCTCTTCAGGTTTCCCGCCTGCTCCGCCCGCTCGCGCATTACCTGAACAGCATTCATCACGTCCTGCCGTTGGTTGACGTAAGTATCACCAAGTGATGAGGTCCAAGCGAGATTCTTATCCATGTTGGCGAGCACCGAAGGAAACTCGGTAAGCGCCTTCACACTGGGATCCCAAGGCTGCTTATCGACTTCTTTACCCAATTGTTCGCCCTTGAGGTCGGTATGTTGCTGCAGCCACCGGTCCGCTTCCACAACTTGATCGGGATAGGTAGCCGCTGCGAGGATCTGAGCCACCAGGGCGTCCGGATATAACGCAATCGGCGCGACTAATTGTTGCAGCTGTTCTGGTGTCTCTGGCGCGGCTTGAACCGGTGGTTGGTCCGCCTGAGCGAACCCTTCCGGCCCAGTGGCCAACACAAGACAACATGTGAGAAGCAAGGACAAACTCTGTTTCATGAATTTCACGATCCATTCTCCTTCGACCGGTCGCGTCAAGGATCAACCTGCTGGTCTTCGCGACGGAGGTCACGCACGGAGGCGACGAACATCGTTTCTAGCCGACCATGTTTCTAGCCGACCATGTCGGCGTTACTTCGTGGCGCAAACTGCGTAAACGTTAGCGGACATGCGGGATGACTGCATTGACATCCGATCTCCACATCTTCGCTCCCCGCGTCACGACAAGCTTGCCCGCAGTAGTCTTGTCCATCCTGTACATCGCAACGGCACGGAATGTGTGAGCACTTCTTGGCCTGCAGATTCGACATTTTGTTTTCATCCTTTCCATGGCACTTCTCCGTCGCTTAGGCCGCGACTCTGACGTAGCCCCCGTTTGCTTTACCAATTCCTAGAGTCGGGAGAAACCGTTCACTCTAGGTATCGGTTTCAGGCGGATGCGTCAGTTCGACTGATTGCATTCGGGTCTCCAAACCTCAGTTCGCCACTAGCAGCTAGCTTTGCAAGGGGTTTTGCGCCCGGGATGAAAACTCAATGGATCCTCGCCTGTCGGCAGATGGATAGCGCGTCCGTATTCGGACGGTCACCGGCTTTTTCTAATCGAAGGGAATATCCAGACGAATTCGAGTCCCCTCAGGCTTTTACGCGATGGCCGACAACCGTTTCAGGTTTGGCATCAGTCTTGCCTTTCTCGAGAAGGAAAAAGAAAAGACGATGTTGCGCGTGGCTTGCTGAAGCCCGGTTACAGGACTCATTTCACCGGGAAGAAGGTTGTGACGCGTGGCAGATAACAAAGTCTTAAGGAGATGAATCAATATGAAAATTAACAAGGTTTACATTGCCGTAGGTCTAATCATCGCTTTTACCTTCTTCTTCGAACTCGCTGCTCACGCTGACGAGTTTGACCAAGCCACCACGATCACTCTCGGCCAGCCGGTCCGGATCCCGGGGCGGGTGTTAGCTCCAGGGACGTACTTATTCAAGACTGTCGACGCTGATTCTGGCGAACATATTGTTCAGATCTTCAGTTCGGATAGAACCGTCCTCTACGGAACCTTTCTGACTGTCGCAGCGGAGCGTCAGGAGCCGGCCGATCATACCGTCATTACAGTGGCAGAGTCGGAGACCGGAGAACTGCCTGTCCTGGTTAGTTGGTTTTATCCGGGACGCGATATCGGAAACGAGTTCGTGTATTCCAACCAGACGGAGATGGAATTAGGACAGCGGATCGTCGCGTCCGATCAGGCACCTTCGTCCAAATCCGACACTGCCGGAGGTGCTAACTGAGCATGAGACTGAATTCACGCATCGGGCCCGGGGTTAGAAGAATTCGGGCCCGATCGCGAAAACCCTACTCTTGCTCGAGGAGCGAGCTTCGGCTGATTGGTACCCGCCGGATCGCGGCCTCGATTACCAGAGCGAAAGACGAAGGCGAGAAATGATTGAGCACAACACAATTCTCTATCTATTCGACGCGGACAGTAGCAATCGGGTGCTCGCAGTACTCGAGGAGAACGGCTACAAAGTTGTGAGCACAAACAGTCCAGCGGAAGCGGTCGCCCTGTTCTATGTCACGCCCTCAGTCGCTGCCGTCGTCCTCGACGAGCGGGCGAGAGAAGAAGCGGGCTTTGATGTGGCGCACAGCCTAAGGGAAATTCATCCAAACGTGCCGGTGGTGCTGCTGTGCGGCGACCAAATTGAGAACTTGCCCGCATGGGCAGAGAAGTGCGTGAGTACGGATAAAGTTATCCGGGCTTTACATGCGCTGCTCAATACGGAAGCTGTTGTCCGATGTACTAGAATCTGAACGATCGGGCGCGACTCATGCGGACAGAATTAAGGCTGATTGATTGTCATGGCCTCAAAACGGAGCTAGAGTTACGAGGGCCTTATTGCCTGCAACTTTAACGGACTTTTGTCTAGAGATCGAGGAGGCCATCGAGGAGGACGAGCTCATCTTTGCAAGGAGAGATCGATTTTGCCACCACTAGCGCTTAACGTTCTGCGCTATGGATTAGCTCTGATTTCAATTGCGGCGGCTCTTGTCCGGGCGCATGTGCTTCTGTCTCTCCGTTTGCCTCGGCCGCCTGCACCATGCGGAGCTAGCGTTTCACTTTATCCTACTCACAGAACTCGAGGCGCATGAATGACGCCTGCAGACGCTTCCACGGTATTCGTCATCGATGACGATCCCTTGGTCCGTGCGGCCATCCAAGGCATGCTGAAGTCGGTCGGCCTGCGTTCAGCAACTTTTGGGACACCGCAAGAGTTCCTGCACAGTGAGCGGCCGGACGGACCAAGCTGTCTTATTCTGGACGTGAGACTTCCTGGCATCAACGGTCTGGAATTTCAGCGCGAGTTGGCGGATGCGGGCATCCGCATCCCTGTCATCTTCATCACCGGTCATGGGGATATTCCGATGACAGTCAAAGCTATGAAATCCGGTGCCGTGGAGTTCCTGACCAAACCCTTTCGCGACCAGGATTTGCTCGATGCGATTTACCAGGCTTTGGACCGCGACCGCGTGACGCGGCAACAACAGAATGAGCTTGCCCAATTGAGCCAGCGCTATGAGTTATTGAGCGCACGCGAGCGCGAGGTTATGGGCTTGGTGGTTTCAGGCATGCTAAATAAACAG
>Ga0070762_10000134_pt1 | contig 26366 bp, 19 predicted proteins | sample HubBroMetageREF2_FD_66726 | JGI IMG/M metagenome (GOLD analysis project Ga0070762, IMG submission 66726) | Reference soil microbial communities from the Hubbard Brook experimental Forest, New Hampshire, USA - Hubbard Brook CCASE Soil... | ecosystem: Environmental > Terrestrial > Soil >...
AAAGTTTACCTCATTTTCTGGGGCTACAAGACGTACGGCGATCCCGACAAAGTTGCAAAGCTCCTCCAAGCGTATGCCAAGGCTGAGGGTGGAAGCCTTCACAACAACGACTATACGCAATACTACGACATCGTCGCTAGTGTTAAGAACTATCCCGGCAATGCCAAACATCAGCTCGGCGGCGTCTGGTTTGACAATAAGAACGCCGTTCCCACAAGCCCGACCGATGGTCAGGTCGCACAAGAAGCCCTTAACGGCGTAACGAAGATGGGCTACGACGTCAACGGCTCATATGTCGTAGCAACGCCGCACGGTCACAGTTCGCAAGGGTTCGGCACCCAGTTCTGCGCGTATCACAGCGCGACGCAACAGGGTTCCAACCTCGTTTCGTACACGAACCTTCCGTACATGCCGGATGCGGGCGCGTCTTGCGGTGCAAACTTCACAACCGCTCCGAAGGACGAAAGCGCCGAGGACGAGGGCGTGACGATCGTCGAAGGCCACGAATACGGCGAATCGATCACCGACCCGAATCCGGGCACGGGCTGGTATAACTTCAGCGCCGGCGAAATCGGCGATGCCTGCGCGTGGCAAGACATTGCGAACGAGCCGTTCGGCAAGAAGTCCTACACGATGCAGCCCATGTACAGCAACGCTACCGAGTCTTGCGTACAGTCGTACCAGTAAGAGGAGAACCGGCGCGGCGCGAGCCCCGCTGCTAAACCTCCCAACGATGGGCCGCGCGATTGCGCGGCCCATCTCCGGGAAAGCCAGTAGAGGACCGATGAAAAAGCGACTAGGTACGAAATGAAGTCTATCGGTAGCGTTTTCGCCTTAACGTTCGCCATGGTCGCCTGCTCCGGCTCGGCGATTCCAACCGGAACGCCCGCAGCGCCAACCTCCGCCGGCGACGTTGCCGCAAACTACAAGACGCTCGTGGATTTCGACGGAGCCGACGGCAGCGACCCGACGGCGCGTTTGATCGTTTTTAAAGGAGCGCTCTACGGCACCACGTATGCCGGCGGAACCTACGACGACGGCACCGTTTTTAGCATGAGTACGGCCGGCAAGGAACGCGTGCTGCACAGTTTTCGCAACGGAGTGGACGGCTCCGAACCCTTTGGGGGACTGGTCGCATTCGGTGGGCGCCTGTACGGCACTACCTTTAGAGGCGGCGCTATAAACGAAGGTATTGTCTTCAGCATCGATACCGAAGGCAAAGAACGGCTTATTTACAACTTCGGCTTAGGACACCGCGTCGCCTTACCAGATGGGCGCAATCCCGAAGCGACATTGACCGTCTCAAACGGCACTCTCTTCGGTACGACGTACAACGGGGGCGTGAATGGGGCCGGGACCGTCTTCAAAATAAACGCGGCGGGCGACGAAACGCTGCTTTACAATTTTGGCACGCCGGGCGACGGCGCTCATCCCTATGCCGGCCTGCTCACCCTCGACGGTACGCTCTACGGCACGACGTCTGCCGGCGGCGCGCACGGCGACGGGACGTTATTTAGCATCAGCGCCGGCAAGGAGCGCGTGCTCTACAGCTTCCGAGGCGGAGCCGATGGCGCGCGCCCGGATGGGGGGCTCGTCGCCCTCAACGGGACCTTATATGGGACGACGTACAAAGGCGGGGCGCACGATAGCGGTACGGCGTTCAGCGCGAGCAGGCAAGGGAAAGAGCGCGTACTCGAGAGTTTCGGATCGGCCAGCAACGGCGTCGATCCCTTTGCGGGCTTGATCGCTCTCAACGGCATGCTCTACGGCACGACAACGCACGGCGGCGCGCACCACCAAGGCGTCGCGTTTGGCATGACCACGACCGGCAAGGAGAGCGTGCTGTACACGTTCGGCTCGGAGAGCGACGGTGCGGCGCCGTTTGCGGCGTTGACCGATTTCAACGGCATGCTCTACGGCGTTACGGCGGCGGGCGGCGCGACCAATAACGGAACCGTCTTTCAAATCTCGCCCTAGACGGTTAGACTGCGACCTCGACGCCGAGCTCGATTTGCCGGTTCGCCTTGATTTCGAGTTCGGTCGCCAGCGTGCGCGAGTTGCGCTGCAGCACTTCGAAGAATCGCCGTTGCCAACGCGGCAATCCGCCACGGCTCTTTCCAACGATGACGGGGTTGGCGAAGACGAACGACGTCGTGTCGTTGTCGATGTCCAAGTTCGCGGCACCGCACGCGTTGAGAATCGGCGCCAGCTTTTGAGTCTCCATGTAGCCGAAATCGGCGCGAATGCGCACGAACCGCGCTGAGATCTCGTCGATCGTTACGCGCTGATCGCTCGGCACGTACGGGCGCGCCACCCTCTTTACGGTTAGCAGAATGACGATCTCGTCGCTGACGAGCCGCTCGAGCCAGCGATGGGAGTTGACGAAAGGAACGCCGGTAGGATCGCCGCTGAGAAGGACGACGGCGCCCTTCGGTGGCGACGGCAGCGCGCCATGCTCCGCCGCGAACTTCTCGACCGGCTCTCGCTGCCCGATCAGCTCTCGCGCGACCGCTCGCCGTCCCGTAAGCCAGGTGACGGCGGTCAATGAGATCACTGCGGCGATGGCAAGCGGCAGCCATGCCCCGTCGAAGAACTTGTGAAGTCCAGCAAGAACAAAGGTTGCATCGAGCAGCGCGAAAGCGCCGGCTACCGCCAGCGCCGCCACCGGCTTCCAGCGAAGCGCGCGGGTCGCGACAACATAAAAGACGATATCGGTCGCGAGCATCGTCGCGGAAACGGCGAGACCGTACATCCCAGCGAGCCGGTCGCTGCTGCGGAACGTGACGACGAGCAGAACGCAAACGATTGCCAGGATCGCGTTAACGAAGGGCACATAGACCTGGCCGCGCCGATCCTTGGACGTATGCAGCACCGTCATGTTGGGACAGAGGTTGAGCGCTATGGCCTGCTCGGTCAGAGTAAATGCGCCCGATATCAACGACTGGGACGCGATGATCGTCGCCGCTGTAGCCAAGACCACCGCTGGGAACAGCGTCCAGCCCGGCGTGAGCGCGTAGAACGGCGAATCGAGCGCTCTGGGATTGGCGGCGATGACCGCGCCCTGGCCGGCATAGTTCAGAATAAGGGCCGGAAAGACGAACCCGTACCATGCGAGCGTGATGGGAATACGTCCGAAGTGCGACATGTCGGCATAGAGTGCTTCAGCGCCCGTCATTCCGAGAATGATCGCGCCGAAGATGAGAAACCCGAAGATGCCGTGATGCGCTAAAAACCACGCCGCGTGCAAGGGATTGAGTGCGGCAAGAATCGCGGGATGGGCAGCGATCGCAATCAGGCCCGCTGCGGCAATCGCGACAAACCACAGGGCCATGATCGGGCCGAACATGACTCCCACGCTCTGCGTTCCCCGCCATTGAATGGCAAACAGGCCCAACAAGATTCCGGCCGAGATCGGAACGATAAGGGGTTGGGCTGCCGGCGTGGCGATGCTCAGTCCCTCGGCCGCCGAGACGACCGAGATTGCGGGCGTTATCATGCCGTCGCCGATAATCATCGCTCCTCCGACCACGGCAACCCAGAGAAGCCAGTCGGCATGCATCGGAACGCCGAATATCTTCGGAGGCTCGGCGCGCGCCAGCAGGGCGAGAATTCCCCCCTCGCCATCGTGATCGATGCGCATCAAAACGGTGACGTACTTGATGCAAACGACGAAGAATAGCGTCCAGATGAGCAGCGAGACTATGCCGACGGCATTCTCTACCGTCGGAGCGGCTTTCGCACTCGTGAAGCAGGTCCTGATCGTGTACAGCGGGCTGGTCCCGATGTCGCCAAAGACGACTCCGAGCGCAGCGATGGCAAGGGCCGACGGCAGCGGCCGGCGCAACCGGTCAGCTACCCACTCGCGCGATCTCGCGCGCTGCGCGCTCGCCCGAGATCACTGCGCCGTTAATGTATCCCATGTCGTTATACGATGTCTGTTCACCGGCAAAGAACACATTTCGTTCCGGGAGCGGCTCGATTCCGGCGAATTTCGTGTACTGCCCTACTCCGTAGTACGAATACGCTCCGTGGTGCCACGGATCGTGCGCCCACACGTCGAGGTACGCGACGCCCGTGTAGAGTTTCGCGATTCCCGGATAGACTTTATCGAGTTCGCCGACGTACTTTTCTGCGATGGCTTTGGGCGCAGGACCGTGCGGGCCGGCGGGAAGCACGCCGCGTCGTCCACCGGGAAAGCCGACGAGAATTCCGTAATTTCCCGGCTGCGCCGCCGAGACGTCCCACGATTCCTCGTAGGGAAACTGCACGTAAGAGGACCCGTCGTAGCCCTCGGCGTTCCATATTCGCCGACGGAACTGCATGTGCAGCTTAGCATTCGAGCCGAGCTCGAGATTTTCGATCGCGACGCGCTTGAGCGGCGAGAATCGCACGCGCCGCAGATCCACTTTACGCAGCGTCGTAAAGGGAATCGCAAGGCATACGAAGTCGGCGGCGATATCGAAGACGTGCTTCTCTGCGGCAAACGTGCAGATCAGCGAGCCGTCGGAGCGCTCGCGCAGTGCGACGAGCGCCGTATCGGTCTCGACGGCGCCGGAGGGAAGTGCTGCCGCCATCCGCGTGGCGAGTTGGTCGTTGCCGCCCTCGATGTGTAACGCCTCGTCCGTCCCGTCAACGTTGAACTCGTTAGGCCCCTCGAAGCCGAGCAGAAAAATCAAATTGAGCGCGCTCTGTTGCGAAGGATCGGCTCCGTACTCGCCGACACACGCATTCGCAAGCAGGGCACCAATCTTTGAGCTTTGACCGCCGGGTACGTTCGACTCGATCCAATCGGCAACGCTCGTGCGATCGAGTGCTCGGCCAGCCGGCGTCGAACGATCGTATTTTGTGGGATAGCCGGCCGCGCGCGCCGCGGCGCGAAGCGGCTTTCGAACGTGCTCGAAGTAGTCGGCCCTTCCCTCGTCGACCGTATAGCGAACGCCGTCGAAAAAATACGTGTCGTGTCCCGGCTCGTGCCGATTAACGTTGATCAGCCGCAAGCCGAGCTCGCGCGCGAGCAATTGGACCTCGAGCTGGCCGAGCGAGATAAACTCTCCGCCATGCTCGGCAATCTGGCCCTCCGCGAAATAGTTGCGCAGCGTCCACGTCCGTCCGCCAACGCGATTGCTCGCTTCGAAGACGCGGCTCGCAATGCCGGCTTGTCGCAGACGGTAGGCGCACGTGAGCCCGGCAACGCCGGCCCCGACGATGACGACGCGCCGGCCCTTCGCCGCCGCCGGAAGAAAAGCTCCCGGCACCTGGTGCACTGTCGGAAGTTCCGTGCAAGCCGCAAGCGCACTTGCAGCGCCCGCGAGGAACGCATGCCGCGTGTAACGCATCGCGGGCTATAGATGCAATGCCCGCACCGGAATGCCTCCAACGATCGCAACATGGTGGGATATCGTGCGGGCCTTAACCAAGAAGGGCGAATGGCCACGATAGAACGGCGGAAGTTCTTGTTTGCCCTCGGCGCATCGGGGCTCGCGCCATCCTTGCTCGGGATCTCGGATAGCGACACGCCGGCAGTAGAGCCGCTCGATCGCGCGCTCGTGCTTAGCGGCGGCGGCGCGCTCGGCGCTTACGAGGCCGGCCTGGTCGGCGCGCTGGCGGCCCGCGGTGCGGTCGGCGATGGGTCACCGCTCCTCCCGTACGAGATCGTTTGCGGGACGTCGATCGGCGCGCTCAACGGCTGGTTCGTTGCAACCGGCCAATATACGAAACTTCACGACCTTTGGTACGGCATTAGCGCCGAGAGACTCATGCGTCCGAAGCCGGAGTATGCAGCCTTGCGCGATTCGGAGAGCGGGCTCGTCGACCGGGCCGCATCGGTAGTTCAGTTGGCAAGGTTAGCGAGAAATCAGACCGGGGTCTTGCAAAGCAAACCGGTCTACGACTGGATCGTGCGCAACGTCGATCCCACGACGCCACTTCTAATGCTGATGGTATGGGCGGTAACGAACCTCACGTTGCAGCGGCCCGAATACTTTTTTCTGCGCCCGCGCGGCGCCGGCACGGACTTACCCGAGAAGGTCGTCCACGCACTTCAGCTTTCTCTGGGGTCGCAGACCGTCGTGCGCGAGGCGACGCCGGACCTATTACATCGCGCGATCTTCGCTTCGGCGGCACTTCCGATTGTCTTCGATCCGGTGCTTATCCCAGGCCCGGACGGTACGATCAACGAGTACTGCGACGGGGGCGTCGCAAGCAACTCCCCAGTGGGCATCGCGCATGCGGTGTCAAAGGCCGCCGACGTCGTATTACTGGACCCGCCGTTTCAACCAGACGTCGACATTCAAGACGCCGTGGCGATTGCTTACAGCGTGTTCGGAACGATGCAGCGGAAGATTCTCGAGACCGAGATGCACAACGTGTATTTTCAATCGCTGGCCAGGCGAGCAATTGCCCGCCTGACGAGCGAAGAGTTCGCGCGCGCCTCGGCGGGCAACAAACTTCTCGAAAGGTTCGTGCGCACGCTCCCCGTGACCGACCTGAGCTATATTCGGCCGGCGCAGACTCTGCCCGTCACTGTGGCCGGCTTTGCGGATGAGGAGGGCATCGGCAAAGCCTACCGTACCGGCTGGCTCGATGTCGAGCGCGGTTTCACCCCATACGACTGGTCGACGTTCCAACTCTAACTGGAGACCCGTGCACCGCAAAGCGCCCGCTCACCGAAAAATAATACGCAAACGCGCGAGTTTTGAAGGCAAAGAAAGCGCTCTCGCCGTAGCGACCCCTCTTTAAAGACGGAAGTGTTTTTTATGAGTAGGGTCGATCGTTGGTTCGTAACGTTTGCCATCGCTCTTGGCGTGGCGTCCTGCACGCCCACCTATTACTTCCCAAATGTGATCCGGCTCACTCCCAGCGGTACGGCCTCGAGCCCGGCGGCAGAATCGATCAGGTCATCGTTTACCTTGATCGCGCTGGAAGACGGTTACACGGGCCTATTTACCGCCGAGACGATCGTCGGAAAATGTTGGGTCATTCAAACGCCGATCACAACGACCGGAGCCTGGACCGTGGTTCCGCAGGGCGACACGTGCAGCAAACTCGACACCGAGGAGATCCAAGTCAAGGATACCAACGGCCATTCGGCCGTCACCTACATTCGCTCGACGAAATAACTTCCGCTCAAAGCGCCAAGTCAAAGACGGTTCCGCATCCTCCTTGGCTGCCGGAGCAATCTCCGCCGCCTCCCTGATAGGTGGTGCCGTAGATTTTGTGTTTTAGCATAACTACCGGCGCCTCGGGATCCGACCCATCGGCGCCGCCCGCGAAGCTGTAGAGCACGCTCTCCGCACCTTGCGGCGTCACCTTGAAAACGCTGCCGAGACCTTTCGTGCCGCCCCCGACGGTCGTGCCGTAAAAAGCGCCCTTCGAAAGCAACAGATTTGCTCCGGGCAGATTTCCGTCGGGAATGTCTTGGAAGCTGTAGAGGACGCTTTCTTTGCCGGCTGTCGTCACCTGGAAGAACGTCCCGGAGCTTTTCGTGCCGCCGCCTTCCGTCGTGCCAAAAAGCACGCCGTTGTCGGCGGTTAAGCCATTCGGATAGGAACCGTCCGTGCTGCCGCCGGCAAACGTGTAGAGCGTATGCTTCTTGCCGGATTTAGCGATCTCGAAGATCGTTCCGCATCCCGTAGTGCCGCAACCCGCGCCGCCCTCTAGCGTCGTGCCGTAGAGTTTGCCGTTGAGGAGCGTTAGGCCCGAATATAGCCGCTGACCGTCTGAACCGCCCTTGAACGAGTAGAGTACGCGTTCCGCGCCCGACGTGCCGACCTCAAAAACGGTCCCGCAGCCCGCACCGCCGCATCCCGAGCCGCCGCCGACAACGGTCGTGCCGTAGAGCCTGCCGTTGGCTAGCGTCAATCCCGAAGCCGGAAAACCACCATCGGCACCGCCGGCAAACCGGTACAGTACGCTTTCCGTGCCGGATGCGCTCACTACGAAAACGGTCCCATGATCGCCCGCGCCACCTCCACCCGTTGTGCCGTAGAGCATCCCCTTGTACGCCAGCAGCCCCGCATATGGCCACGCGCCGTCTTCACCGCTATTGAAAGCACCTGAGAAGTTATAGATGACGTGCTCGACACCGGATGCGCTCACTTTGTAAACCGTGCCGCAGCCGAGGTAGCAGAAGTTGCTTCCGCAGCTGGCAGAGCAATAGTTGACCGAGCCCTGCAACGTCGTCCCGTACAGGACGCCGTTGAGCGCGGTCAAACCGGCCAGCGGGCTTGCGCCATCCGGCGTGCCCTTGAAGCTGTAGAGCGACTTGTACCCACTGCCCATCGGGCGTTGCTGCGCAACAACCGTTGGCGGCGATGTAGAAATGGCGTTGTTGCCGGCGCAGCCAAAGAGCGCCGCGGCGACGAAGATTCCGACAATGCGTGGTAAGCGTTTCATGGGCCCCCCTTGGTACGCCGAGCAATTCAGACCTTCTTCATCGCCCTGGGGACAGACCCTCGGCATGAAGTCACATTCGTGGTTTGCGAAACGCTACGCGCTAGAGGGTTTGTTCTACGGGACTGGAGGCCGAGACGAATGGCACGCGATTTCGGGCGTCATGCGTACGGCGCGGCGGCCATTATTTATGGAGCGCTGGCGCTACACTGGAACGATGTCAACACCTGGCCGCAGCTTGCGGCGCTTGCAAAAGCCCCTTACCATGAGCCGGTCGTCTACATCGTTGCCGCGATCCTGATTGTAGGCGGACTTGCGATTCAATGGCGCCGGACGGCGCAGCTCGGCGCGGTCGTGCTGGGAGCCTTCTACCTCGTCGTCGCGGTGCTTTGTATACCGGGGATCGTTGCGGCTCCGCTTATCTACAATAACTGGGGCAACTTCTTCGAGCAATTCTCTATCGCTTCGGGAGCGCTAATCGCTTATGCAAGCTTAGCCCCGGGCAGGCTAGCTTCCACGGCGCGCGCAGCCAGCATATTTTTTGGTATTTGCGTTGTCTCGTTCGCGCTCGAGCAAGCATTCTATTTGGACGCCACGGCCGGCTTCGTTCCAAAGTGGATCCCGCCCGGGCAACTGTTCTGGGCAATCGCTACCACGATTGCCTTCGGGCTCGCCGCCATCGCCATTCTGTCGGGGCGTCAAGCTCTTCTGGCCTCTCGACTCCTCACGGCAATGTTAGTGATCTTCGGATTACTGGTATGGCTTCCGGCGCTTCTCGCAAACCCGCACAGTCACTTCAACTGGGCCGAAAGCACCGAAAACCTGGCGATCGCCGCAGTCGCGTGGATCCTCGGCGATTATTGCGCAGCGTAGCGGAAGCGCCCAGGCATCCACACGCACCGGCTACCATCGTTCATCACGAATGATTCAAAGCCATCGACTTCGGGGTTGAACTCCGCGTTATGTAGTTTGGTCGCGGGCCAATTCACAGCAGGGTCCTGACGCGCCGCAGCGCGGGCTTTGCCGTTTGAGAATTGTCGTAAGTTTACCAGCGCATTCAGAGCGGAAGCCAGCCTCTTCGCATCGTCCATGGGCATGAGGTTCTACGCGCGCGTCGTAGAGACCTCAGGGTAGCCGGAGGGCGAGCAACATGGTCGCCGAAGCAGTTCGCTTACGAAAGCAGCACTGCGCCCGTCGATGCCGTTGACGATTAGGTTTGGCGATATTTGGTCGCTGCTCGGCGCCGGATTGCTGGCGATTGGGTTGCTCGTTAGAGTCGCACTCTATTTCCCACTTGCCGCATTTCAGATCGACTCAGATGCCGTACTGTCGGGCTTGTGCGCGTTTCGCATCGCCAACGGTGACTTTCCGATATTCTTTCCTGGTGGCACCCGATTAGGCGCCGCTAGTTGCTACGTTGCGGCCGGCTATTTCCACCTATTGGGGCCCGGCAGAATTGGTTTGGCACTGACGGGACTGACGTGGGGAGCGCTTTACCTCGTCTTCACGCTGTTGTTTCTCCAAGCGATGTTTGGACGTAAGCGGGCGTGTTTGGCATTTCTATTTGCGATCGTGCCTTCGGAGCAGTTCATGACGGTCACGTATGCTCCATGGGCGTACGGCGAGATTATGGCTGCCTGCGCTGCAGTGCTCTGGCTTGCGGCTCTGTGGCGAAGCCAAGGCCTCCTGTGGCAACGGCTTTGCTTCGGATTCAGCGTGGGCGTCGGTTTGTGGTTCTCGATGGAGTCGTTCATGGTTGCGTTACCTGCGATTGCATGGATCGCGCTAAAGCGACGCGGTGTGATGCTTAACGAAGCCATTCCGGCTTTTTTCGCAGCGGTTATCGGGGCGACGCCTTTCTGGCTCGGGAACGTCGGACACGGCTTTCCATCGCTGAGCCAGAACTGGGCCTCGAAGCCTACCACGAGTATCGGGCAGGGCGTGAATAATTTCGTTTGGCTCAGCACTTACATGCTTCCAAAGCTGCTCTTTCGATCCTCAGGATGGTGGTCAGAAACAACCGTTCTCATCGTCGCGTACGCAATCGTTGCAGTTGGATTCGTTATAGCGATGCGACAGAATAGACGCAATCCAGACGGATCATCGAGCCCGCGCTCCGCAGGGCTGCTGCTGCTTCTGGTCATCGCCGCCTGCATGTCAATTTTCAGCGCTTCACAGGCCGGGACGGGCCGCGGCTGGACCGTCCGGTATATTGCGCCGTTGTACGTCGTGGTGCCGCTTTTCTGCGGCCTAGGGATCGAAGCTCTGTGGACCTGGAGCAAGTCGCTCGCAGTCGCGCTCGTTGCCGCATTGCTGATTCCAAACCTGCTGCTCTATGGTCTACCCGGCAGCCCACTTCGTGCCGAGCTTACGACCGAGTTGGCAAATGAGTGGCGTGTATGCGACATACTGGCACGCGATCGCGTTCAAATGGTTTACGGCGACTATTTCTGGGTCTATCACCTGAATTTCGATAGCCGCGAGCATATTGCCGGAGTTCCGTCGGCGCCGTTCGTGGATTACTTGAATTACGGCGCTCGGTTAGGCGCATTGCCCGTGCGTTGGGCACTGCTAGGAGGCTACGACGAGGTTCATCGGCTGGCTCGCGGTCTGCATGCGCGCGGCATGGTGACCGCTGACGGCGATCTATCGCTTTTCATTGCGGACCGGCCTGCGCCAGACGCCGCCGCCTTAATCGCAGCGCTGCGAAAGATCACTTGGAGTCAATAGTCCACGAACGGTGGCGCCGTAGGTATTGGAATGAGAGACGAGGCCTGCGGCGTCGGCGCGGCCGGCAACGGTGCTCGTGGCATCGATCCGGGCGATTGCGGTTCCGATGATAGTGCCATCGCTGCAACGATCGTGACGATCGGCAGCAACGGTATGCACGCCATCGCGAGCCGCGCCCTCTTCATTCCCCGCGTCATCCACGATGCGGCGATCGAGGCGACGCACGCGCCGGGAAACGTAACGAAGCCAAAAACGATCGCCCAGACCAGCGGATTTGAACCCGACCCCGGCGCGTCGAACGCCATCGGCGCCCCGACCGCGGCGATCGCCAGAATCGGCCGAGGCCTGCGACTATCCGGCACCATCGCGCTTCTTCGAGAGGCCTTTCCAGCCGAAAAGTCCGGCGACCAGCAACGCCACGCCGACGAACCCGACCAGGCCGCAAACCTGTCCGACCTCTTGTATCATGCCGCTCGGATCGGTCGAACGCGCCATCTGACCTGTCATGACCCAAAAGAATGCGCCGGCACCGGCCATGAAAGCCACGCCGCCGATGATTAAGCGCCAATTTTTTTGTCGCACGAAAATACTCTCCTTTGCCGGCTCTTCGCTCATGCCTCAATCTAGCATCCGGCCAGTTCCGAAGCGTACGGGCTGCGGGGAAGGTCTTCGGGCCGGGCCGCGCTATCGTAGCCATACGCGAGCAACGCAGGGTGTGCTCAGGAAGGGATAGGACATGATTCAATCCAGTATTCGCCCGAGTCGGATCGCAATCGCTGGCATGGTCGCGGTTGGCATGGCCATCGCAGTCTCCAGCTTCGGCATCGTGCGGGCAGAACACGTGATGCCGGACAAGAGCAAGACCTACAAATGCAGCAGCGGCACGGCCTGCGTCCAGGGTAACGCAACGGGCAGCAGCACGTGGGGCGTCTATGGCGTCGGCGCAATCGCCGACGGCGTTCACGGCGTCACCAGTTCTATTAATGGGAACTCGGGTACGTCGGGGATCAGCACCGGGACGAGCGGGTCGGCCCACGGCGTATACGGCCGGTCTTCGAACGGACAGGGCGTCTATGGAACCTCTTCGAGCAACAACGGCGTCGAGGGCCATTCTACCGGCACTGGGGCTTCCGGGGTCGCTGGTATTCAACGAGGCACGTCGAGCGGCAGCGGCGACGGCGTGTACTCTGAATCGGCAGACACAACAAATCTTTATGAAGCCCTGGAAGCGAAGGCCGACAGCTCCAACACATATATCTTTGAGGGTTACAACGCCTCGACCAACGGCTTATGCACGATCGATTACAACGCGACTCTGTCCTGCACGGGAGGCGCCGTCGTAAGGAACGTACGCACGCGGCACCGGACCAGCAGCGGCGAGCACGTTCTCGCGTACGCGTCAGAGTCGGCCACCGCAACGATCGAAGACGTCGGAACATCGCGGATGGTCGCCGGCGTCGCCAACGTGCAGATCGATCCGGCCTTCGCTTCCGTGATGGATCGGAAGTGGTACTACGTCTTCCTGACGCCGCTGGGAGACACGCGCGGCCTCTACGTGAGCATGAAAACGGCGTCGGGATTCCAGGTGCGCGAAAATGAGGGCGGCCGCTCTCGGGTCGAGTTCGATTATCGCATCGTTGCGCACCCTCTCGATGCCAAGAACGACCGGCTGCCGCTCGCTCCGGCCATGAGAAGGGCCAGAGCGAGTGCTGCTGGGGGTCTTACTGTCTCGCCATAATCATATTCAGCACTTCTTCGCGATTCAGCAGATGGTCGGTATTCTCACCGCTTGTTTCAATAACAACAACGTCGACCGTCCCATTGAACGCGCTGTTTTCCGGGGGCATGTCGGGCGTTATCGGAGAGCCGCGCTTGATGCCGACGTCGGACGTTTCGTCGGCAGAGAAAACCGCTGGAACGGTCCGGTCGACGCGACCCTCGCCCACGGCTTTCCCATCGATGAAGAGCGTTACAGTTCCACCTTTGGCGAGGCCGCCGCCGTCGTAGGCGAACTCCATCCGTATCTGATGCTTGCCCGGAGAAAGCACTTGCGTGGAAGCTACGACGAACTTTTGAAGCCCGAGGAAGTTGTAGATGTATGTGAGCTTCCCGTCTTTGACATAGAACATCCATCCACCGCCGATCCCGCCTTGCGACAGAATCACTCCGTTGGCCGGCTTTCCTTCGGGAGCGACGACCTGAGCCGTAATTGAATGGCTCTTGTTCTTGATATTGATGAGCCCGTTCTCGTTGAGGCCGCCCATGCCGTTAGCCAGGACCTGGGATGTGCCGCGAACGAGTACCGGACGTCCCGCAGTGTCGGAGTTCATGCGTTCGGCCATGCGATCGTCCATCGGAAGGCAGCCGTTACGCGTTGCTTCGATAATCCAGAGCCGCTGAAGCTCATGGAGCTTATCGGGCATCTCTTTTGAGAGGTCGTGGGCCTGCGACCAATCTTTCGTCGTGTCGTACAGCTCCCATACGTCAGCGTCAAAAGGCGGTGTTTCTGCCGTCATGATCCAGGGTGTGCGATGACGCGTGACCGCCGTCCAGCCTTTGTGATAGATGCCGCGATTGCCAAACATTTCGAAATATTGGGTTTCGTGGCGTTCGGCCGCATCTGCGTCGTCGAAGCTATAGCGCATGCTGACGCCCTGCATCGGAACCTGCCCAACGCTATTAACCATGTAGGGCTCGGGAAGTTGAGCGGCCTCGAGGATCGTGGGGGCCACGTCGATGACATGATGAAACTGATGGCGTATTTCGCCCTTGGCCTTGATGCCCTTAGGCCAGCGCACGATCGTGCCGTTTCGCGTGCCGCCCCAGTGCGACGCGACCTGCTTGGTCCATTGATACGGGGTATCCATGGCGTGCGCCCACCCGACCGCGTAGTGGTTGTAGGCTTCGGGGCCGCCAAGTTTGTCGATGCGCTGCGTTAGAAAGTCGACGGTTTCGAGCGCATTCATACCGTTAAAAGGAATCATCTCGCTAAACGTGCCTTGTGGCGTGCCTTCGGCCGATGCGCCATTGTCGCCGATGATATAGTAGATCAGCGTATCGTCGAGAGCTTCGACCTGATCGAGCGCATCGATGAGTCGCCCAATGTGATAATCGGCGAATGAGAAGAATCCGGCGTAGACTTCCATCTCGCGCGCGAGCACGCGTTGAAATTCCGGGGTCTGAGAATCCCACGATGGAATCTCCTTCGGGCGCGCGGTGAGCTCGCAGTCCTGGGGGATCACTCCGAGCTGTTTTTGGCGCGCAAAGGTTTCTTCGCGCAGTTTGTCCCAGCCTTGATCGAATTTGCCCTTGTATTTGTCGGCCCACTCTTTTGGTACGTGATGCGGTGCGTGCGTAGCGCCCGGAGCAAAATACATGAAGAACGGCTTATCCCCGGCGAGCAGTCGCTGCTGACGCACCCACGCGATCGCGCGGTCCGTCATATCCTCCATGAAGTGATAGCCCTCTTCGGGCGTCTTCGCAGGTTCGACGACTTTCGTGCCCTCGTGAATCGCGGGATACCATTGATTGGTCTCGCCGGCAACGAAACCATAGAAGTACTCGAAGCCGGAGCCCGTCGGCCAGCGATCGAAGGGGCCAACGGGGCTTGCTTCCCACACCGGCACCTCATGGCACTTCCCGAACTGCGCCGTCGAATACCCGTTGAGCCGAAGAATTTCAGGGAGCGGCGCCATCGAGTTCGGCCGCATGGAACTGTAGCCCGGGGCTGAAGTTGCGATTTCCGTAATCCCGCCCATCGCCACCGTGTGATGGTTGCGCCCGCTTAAGAGCGCGGCACGCGACGGCGAGCAAAGGGCAGTCGTATGAAAGCGCGTGTAGCGCAGGCCGTCCTTGGCGATTCGTTCGGCGGTGGGCGCCTGGCACGGCCCTCCGAAGATGCTCGATGCGCCGAAACCAACGTCATCTATCAGGACAATAAGTACGTTCGGAGCGTCCTTTGGCGGACGCAACGGCTCGATTGGGGGAAACTTTGAGTCGGGATCCTTGGCGTCGTAGGCTATGAAGCCGGCGTACGGTTGGTCTGGAATCGGCAGGACTTCACGCTGGACGCGTTTCGAGGAACTCGTTGAACCGTTAGAACTCGACATTGTGGGCCTCCAGAATGGGCGGTAGTTCGACTTGGTCGCCGTGCTTAGCGGGCCGTGAAAGTACGGCAGAAAGCGGTTAGCCACCCCCCTTTCGGGGCCCTAATTCGGGCCCTTAATCAAACGTAAACATTTTGCTGCAGGAACACTTAAGCTCGACTCGTTTGCGCGCGGAGCCTACACAGACTCTCACACAGACTCTCACACAGTTTCCGACACACCCCCGGTTGTATGATTACTGACCGGTTTTGCCGTGCTAGTCTTCGACCAGACCCTCTACCCGTTACTAAGAGTTTCTTTAGGAGAACAGTTGAGTGATTAAATCCAATTTTTCGCCCCGGAATCTCTCGTTTGGTCTTGCAGCCGCAGTGGCGGTCGCGATGCTGGCCGGCTGCGGAGGCTCGCAGGCGCTCGGTCCGGCACCGGCCCAGGGCGTATCTTCACAGATCAGTCATTCACCGATGCTCAGCCCCGACGTAAAGGGCGGCTGCACGGCGCATGGTGGCGTGCGCGTCACTCCCTGCACGGTCGATTTCACCGCGTCTAGCGCGGGTCCGGATACCGTGACCGTTCGCACGCCGCAAGACAAAAAGGGCACGCTCGGCGAGTACGACAATTGTGGCGGCGCCTCAGGCATTGCCACCGTCGCCCAGGGCTCGGGCGACGATTGGACCGTAACTGCGGGAACGACCACCGGTTCGTGCACGGCTACGTTCGACTACACGAACAAGCACGGCAAGGTTATCGGGCACGCCGACCTTAGCATTACCAACTCCATCTAAATCGTCCCGGAGCTTCGCGATGGTGCTCGCCTCGCATCTTTTTCTCGGAAGATGCGGGGCGGGCACGTTTTACTAGGGTTAACGTCGCACCCTTTGGAAAGAGTAGAGGCTATGCTGATACGCATCGTTCGCCAATTCTCGATCGGCACACTCACGTTGCTAACCGTACTAACCGGTTGCAACAGCGGCTCCACTGCGAGCGTCCCGTCAGCCGCTTCTCCCGATAACAATGGCAAAGGCCACGGTGGAAACTGCGGCAAGGGCGGCGGCGCCAACCTCACCTATACGGTGCAGCTTTTCGGCAATGACGTCAAAGTCTATTCCGGGAGCGGAAGCGGCTTCACGCTCAAGTGTACGTTGACACAAGGTTTAGTGGAACCCGATGGGATCGTCGCGACGCCCAACGGCTGGGTCTACGTTGCAAATGAAGGCGCCTCGAACGTGCTGGTCTATCAAACCAAGCATGGAATGCCGAAGGGTCCGGTCTCAGCCCTCAGCGATGACGGTCAGCTCCCCGTTGACGTCGATGCGAACCCGAGCCGTAGGCTCGTCGCGGTTTCGAACAAAGGCTCGGCAAGTGGCGCAACCGGGAGCGTCAGCATCTACCTCGACCGTCAAGCCGTGCCCTCTCGAATGCTCACGTACGGAAACGATATGCTCGAAGGGCAGGGCGTAGCGATCAGTCACTCGGGCGATTGCTACTGGAGTTTCCACGATTCTACAACGAACAGCGGTTCGATCGTCGAGTTTAGCGGCTGTGATGGAAGCGGTGCCGTCGTCGCGTCATCGATTGCGGCTCCCGGCGGGATGGCATTTGACCGGGGCGGCAACCTGTACTACGTCGATAGCTCCGTCGGAATATATAAGTGCAAGAAAACGTCGAGTTGCGCTCTGTTTGCGACCGGTTTTGTCGACCCGGTGAACATCAACTTCGATCAACACTACAAGAGTTTATGGGTGGCCGACGCCGGCGGCTATATCGACGTCGTCTCACCCGTGAGCGGGGAGATCGAAAACACATATCCGGTCGGTGGTTCGAGCGATGCGCCCTTCGGAATCGCGCCGGAGCCCGGAAGCTAAGCGGGCCCGCTAGGGCGCGTGGACTAGCCGGTCTTTGGAACCGTCAAGAAACGCACCGGATGAAAGATCGGCTGCGCTTGAGCTAGCGGCACAGCTCAAGACCCTTCGACTGCAGGCCGGCCTCTCTCAGCAGATGCTCGCGGATAAGGCGCTCGTCAGCGTGCAGGCCGTCAGCGCCTTGGAACGCGGCTATCGTAAGGTGCCGTACCCCAAAACGCTGGAGCGTTTGGCCGACGCCCTCGCCCTGCCTGCCGATGCTCGTGCGGCGCTCGAGGAAGCCGCAAATCGCGCGCGCGGTTTGCGCTTTCAAGAGCAAGAAGCCGCTCCCACTCACAATCTACCGCGCCAACTCACCTCATTCTTGGGGCGTGACCTCGTCGTAAGGGAAATTAGGGGGCTGGTTAAGACGGCGCCGCTGGTAAGCGTCGTTGGAACGGGCGGCGTCGGAAAGACGCGCGTCGCCATCGAAGTCGCAAGCCAGCTTCTGAGCGAGTTTCCCGACGGCGTCTGGTTCACCGAACTTGCGCCGCTCAACGACCCGGAGCTTGTGGCTCACGCGCTCGCAGGCACGCTAGGCGTGCAGGAATCGCCCCGGACGCCGCTCCTCGGAACGCTGATCGCACATCTTTCCCAGAAGCACGCGTTAGTCGTGCTGGATAACTGCGAGCACGTCATCGGTCAGACGCGGAGAGTCGTAGGATCGCTGATGCGAGAATGCTCAAAAGTCACGTTCTTAACGACGAGCCGCGAAGCGCTGGGCGTTGCGGGCGAGCGCGTGTATCGAATTCCTTCGCTGGCAGTTCCCGAGCAACGAAATATCGTGCCGGAAGACGCGCTCAAGTTCGGCGCCGTCGCGCTTTTCTCCGAACGCGTGCGCGCGGCGGACGCTTCCTTCGCGGTGACGCGGGAAAACATCGCGCCCATCATCGAAATCTGTCGCCGGCTGGATGGCCTCCCTTTAGCCATCGAACTCGCAGCCGCCCGCGCGACGGTTCTGTCACCGCAGCAAATTGCAGACCGCCTCGATCGAATTTTCGATCTTCTCGTCCCTAACGACGACGGCAGCGTTCCTCGACATCAAACGATGCGTGCGGTCATTGAGTGGAGCTACGTGCTGCTTTCGTCGCAGATGCGGTTGTTATTTGATCGACTCTCGATTTTCGCAAGTAGTTTCTCGATCGAGACTGCAACGACGGTCTGCGCCGACTCGACCCTTGCGGGTGAAGACCTGTTGGAGCTGCTTTCTTCGCTGATCTCACGGTCGATGGTAATGGTGGATTTCTCGCGAGGTGAGGCCCGCTATCATATAATCGAGGCAACTCGGCAGTACGCGCTGGGAAAACTTTCCGAGCGCGGTGAGCGCCAGGTGATTTCGCAGCGCCACGCGCTCAGCTGCCTACAAGTTGCGCAACGGCTCGACCGCGACTGGTACGCTGCCGACGAGCGCGCCTGGTTCCGCGATGCCGCAGCCGAGTTAGACAACTGCCGCGCGGCCCTCGATTGGTCTCTCGTGGAGAAGCAGGACGTCGAGACTGGATCCCTTATCGCCGGCGCACTCGCTCGAGCTTGGTACTCGCTGGCGGCGGTAGAAGGCCGGAACTGGGTGCGCTTGGCGCTTTCGTTGGTCGATCCACAGGTCTCGGCAGCAGCCGCTAATCATCTCAATATTGCCGACGCCGAGCTCTGCGGCGCTCTCGGTGAGTTCGCGGGATCGTTCGCCGCAGCCGAACCCGTATTGAACGCGCAAGACGTTGACGAACTGCAGATGGCGCGAGCCAGGCAGGCCGCGGGAAGCGCTTTAGGCGCTCTCGGGCGCACCGCCGAGGCAGAAGCTCTTCTTCAGAATGCGCTCGATGCCGCGCGCCAACTCGATAATCGCCGACTACAAGCCCTGACGTTGAGTGACCTCGGAACGCTTCGCTCTCGCTGTGGCGACGTTGACGATGCTCGACTGTTTTACGCGGAGGCGATTACCTACTACATCGCCTTGAACCTCGAACGACCCGCAGCGTCGGTCGCCGGGAACTTAGCCGAGGTCGAGTTCGCCGCGGGCGACGTTGCGGCTGCGTTGCAACGCGCCGAAGAATCACTTGCCGGGCATGCCGCCTGGCACAATCGCCGCTCGGCCGCGAATGCGTTGTGCAACATGGCGGCCTATCTCGTAGCGATAGACTGCTTCGACGATGCTCGCGCCCACGCAACAGATGCGCTGCTGGCCGCCAGAGACGTTAAGGCAACCGTGCTGACAGCGTGTATCCTTCAGCACTTCGCTGCAATCGGGGCGTTGCAGCATTACCCGGACGCTCACGACGAAATGCTCAATCGCGAACGCGCGGCGATGCTACTCGGCTACGTGGACTCTCGCTTTAGCGCCCTTCAGGCAAGGAGAGAGTACACCGAGCAGCAAGAATACGATCGTATCCAGCTGGCCCTTCGCGACGGACTCAGAAAACAACTCGACTCCATCATGCAGCTGGGCGCCGATTGGGCAGAGGACGAAGCGGTTAAAATCGCGCACGGTCTCTAAGACAGAGTGAACCGTCTCTTTTATTCGATTGTTACGGCGATCGTTATTACGATGGTCGTGCTACAAGTGACATCCGTCGCTCAAGAGTCTCAAACTTACGATGAGGCCGTGTATATTGCCGCGGGTTACTCCTACTGGCAAACGGGCGACTTTCGAATCAACACCGAGCACCCGCCATTGGCAAAACTTCTCCTCGCGGCTCCCCTTCTGCCGCTGCACCTAGACTTGCCGCTAAACAGCGCGGCCTGGCAGCATGCGGACCAATACGCTTTTGGAGCGAACTTTCTCTATCATAATCGGCTCAGCCCAGACGCGATTCTCATGGTTAGCCGCTGCATCACTATTGCCTTGACGCTGGTTTTCGCCCTTATCCTCACGATTTGGGTCGAGCGACGCGCCGGCCGGTTTGCAGCCGTCATCGCGCTTATCTTTTTCGCATTCGACCCAAACATTCTCGCACACGGGCGATATGCGACGAACGATCTTTGCCTCGCGCTTTTCTTCTTCTTGGCCGTTGTTTGCTGGAACCGAGCGCTGGCGCGCGGACGTCTCGTCGACTACGCCGTGGCGGGCCTCGTGGTAGCGCTCGCCCTCGCTACGAAGCTTTCCGGTGTGCTCGTACTGCCTGCGCTCGCGGTGCTCTGCCTCGTGCGCCGCCCCGAAGCAAAAGTGCTTGCGCGTGGCTGTGCGATGGCTTTACTAACCGCCGTTGTTGCGATGCTCGTCATGTATCACGGGGCGCTTTATCACTACCGCGAGGTCATCGATGCGTGGCGTGCACAGGCAGCAGGCGGTCATCTCGCATACGCCTTTGGTTCGACGTTTAAACATGGACAATGGTATTTTTATCCTGCGGTCGCCGCCGTGAAGACTCCGGTCGGAGTTTTTGTCGCGTTGGCTGTGACGCTGCTTGCGATACTGGGCCGAAGGCGTATGGCAGCGGACTCATACGTTGTGCTCGTCCCCGCCGCAATCTATGCGATAGCGTGCATCGTCTCGCCGATCGATCTTGGAATCCGCATCCTTCTTCCAATCTATCCGCTACTGTATGCGTTTATCGGGCTCAACTTGCCCGAGCGGCATTTAAAGGCAGCCTTGCTATTTTGCGCGGCTATCGTGGTGGTGGAATCGGCGACGATCTATCCCTACTACCTGGCATACTTTAACGCTTTCTCGGGAGGGCCGACTCAGGGTCCGCGATACTTGCTCGATTCCAACATCGATTGGGGTCAGGACACCAAGCGGTTGAAAGTCTTCCTTCGGGAACGGGGCGTACGGGGAGCTTGCACCGCCTATTTTGGTTTGGCATATCCCTTTTACTACGATATCGTGCAGCTGCCGTGGCCCGGATACGTCAATCCGAGTAACGTACGGTCGCTCAACTGTCTCGTCGCGGTCAGCGCGACGTGGCTTTACGGCGGTCCAGAGATTGCCGGTCCTACTTGGGGATGGCTGCGTAGTCAAACTCCCAATGCACGCATTGGGTACTCAATCTACGTTTACGACTTCAGAAAAGGAACCGCAGCGTCGCCGCTAGCGCCTTAGCCGATGGGTAGGGCAGCTCTCCGTCGCGAAGCATGGGCGGTGAGTCTACGACACTGGGCGGCGCTGGGCGGCCTATCATGCGCACTCGTCGTCATCTCTGGTCACGCTCTCGCCCGAGCAGACGCGCCGAAATCGTCCGGCCCGACGCAGAACCTCTCGTTAACCGTTCCGGCGCCCGTAAACGTTCGGGTTACACAGTCTCTTAGCACCTGCCGGACCTATGCGGGTGGGGGCCTCGCGGGCATCGGCTGCGCCGCCGCCATGGGCAATCACTGGTACATCTTAGTCTGGGACTGGCGCGGCGTGAACATCGATGGATTTCGAGTTTATCAGACGCCCTCAGGACCGGTGGCGAGAGACCCGTGGGCAGGTAAGACGCCGATTCAAACGATCCCGCAAAATGCGCAAGTACGCGTCGCGCTGCTCGATCCAAGTCAGGTTGGCACGAACGGGTGCTTCACGGTGACGGCGTACTTTGGGACGATCGAGAGCCCACGCAGCGCGCAAATTTGCGTGAACGCTGCCAGCGCCACCAATCCGATCTTTAAATCCGTGGCGCTGTCGCCGTCTCCGCAGATGCAATTCTATGCTTCTCATCACGAGCGGACCCACCGCAGCGACTGCTCGAGTGGCTCGTGGCCGCAGTTCGCCGACGGTACCCTCGTCTGGAGCTCGATCGCTCCTGTTCCACTCGATTGGGGGATGCTGATGTACGTTGCGTATTGGCATGGCGGCACCCAGCCGTTTCCTTGTCCAGAGTTCTTTACGCAGGTCCTTCGGCTGGGTTTGGTCTTTCCGTTGCCGTCGGACGTCGCCACGCTACAATCGGCGACGCTGGTCGGGACGGTTCAACAGACCAACGGCAACTGCTCCTACGCGCTGTATTCGCTAGCCTCTGAGACCATCGCCGTCAACCCAACGCAGCAAGTGGGGAGTGGTCCGCAGCCAGGCGGGTTCGCCGAAGCCATTCCGGGCCAGAGGTTGTGGCAGGCAACCACGTGGCTTTATCCTGCGAGCTCGGCCATTGCCGGTTTCTGGACTTGGCCGGCCAGCGAGAATCTTCTTCAACTGAATACCGACGTCACCGCCGTCGTTCGGCAGCACAGTGACTCCGCGGCCTTTCTACTTGAACCGCAAGACTCGATTACTTGGATCACTGGTGATGCCTTCGGGTCGCCCGCGGGTAGCTCGTTTGTTCGCCAAGACATTCCCCTATGCCAGACGATAATCCAAAATATCCGCCTCAATCTAAAATATATTTCAACCAACTAAGGAACGACGACAATCCGGTGGGTGCCGTCTGCCGATACGGTCCAAGCTTCCGAGATCGACGAAAGCGGCACCGTTTTGGTAGGGACATCGACGCTGCGGTCTGCGATAAGCTGCATGTAGATGGGCACTTCGGCCATGATATCGGCAACTTGCGCGGAACCGGCGCCGCTGCCGGAGATGCGAATGCGGCGGCTTCGTAAGAGCGCCGCCGGCACGGCTGCCTCGGGACCGGCCGTCGCGCCAATTTGCACGTAGGCAATGTCGGCCGTGTCTTCTTCAAGCCCGCGCCTTGCGAGCGAAGCGAAGGCCGTCTCCGCTATCGACGCCCACAGAAAGTCGAGTACGATGCTCGGTGTCGTACCCCCTAAAGCGTCGACGATTGCCGCGGCGTCGGCCTCGCGATTGCCGCTCAGGGCAACGGTTGCAGCTCCAAGCGACGCAGCGCGCGCAAGACGTGCGGGATTGCGCCCCACGCCGACGACGCGGTTTGCGCCGAGTAGGCGCGCGTTTTGCACGGCAAGGTATCCGGCCATACCGGTCGCGCCGAGAACCAAGACCGTTGCGAGCGAGCCGATCTCGCGAACGCGCGTCTTGAGCGGCAACCACGATGAGAGGGCCGGATTCAATCCCCCAGCGATCTTCACGGGATCGGCTCCGGGCGGTAGCGCGATGCGCATCTTTTTGGGTACCGCCATTCGCTCCGCGAACGTGCCGTGCGGGGGACGCACTAAACCCGTGTAGATGAAGTCGCCGGCCGGCGTACGAGCGACGACGTCGACGCCTGGGATGAGGGGCCACGACTGCGTGCTTCCGTAATGCCGCCCGGCTGCCAGCGATCGTACGATAGGATGGATTCCCGCAGCTACCAGCTCTACAAGCTCGTAGCCGTCGTCAACTTGCGGTTCGGAAAATTCACCGAATTCCGGAGTGGCGTAGGGAGCGGCAACGACGGCAGCTTTCATAAGATGTCCTTCACACGCGATTTTCGGACTTTATCGCGGTCATCCTATTTTGCAGCAAACGCAAAGAGCGAGCCCGCTTTCGGCGGACTCGCTCTTGCTTAGGTCCTGCTGGGGATGTCGATAAAAGAATCGACGCCCAACAGCTACTTGTTGCTGATGGCCGCGCCGATCGGCTCTGAAACGCTGGTACTGAAGTTGGTCGGGATGCCGCCGGCCGGATATGCCCAACGAGCGGCAGTGCTCGGAGCCGATCCTGTGGTGATGCATCCGCCGGCAAAAAACTTGCCAAACGGAGAGATCGTAGATTGATCCACGTCGCATCCTCCGCCATTGGAGTTGGTAAGCGGCGTCGAGCCAGTGATCGTTCCGGTGTTGCCGGAAATCGAGACCGCATCCAGGCAAGACCCACTGGAACACTCTTGGTCGCCAACGACCAAGCCGGTCGCGGGTTTCCAGTTGACTCCGCCTGGGAAGCTAATCGTACCACCGCTAACGGTGACCGTACTCATCGTGCTGCTGCCACTGGGAAGTACGGAGAGCGAGAAACCGGAGCTGCCGAATCCATCGACGTAGAGATTCCCCTGGTTATCGTAGGCGTCGAAGAAGTTTTCAGATTGGCTAGGATTGTTGTACGCCGTCGGCGTGCCCGTCGCATTGGCATAGACTTCGACGGTGGCGGGCCCGCTCGTGTTGAAGATGTTCGTAACGGCGAGATCGCCGTTTGCCTTATAGACGGCGCATCCGACGGGATCTCCGTTAGGATCGCTCAAGGTTTTGAGCAACGTGCCGGTGCGGGAGTACTGGTAGATTTGTAACGTCCCGGTGTTCGTGATCCAGATGTTGCCGGCTTTGTCGGTGCACATACCTTGCGGCTCGGAGAAGCCGGTGAGGGTTCCCATAACCGCCATCGCCGGCAAGCTGAAGATGTAGACGTCATCCGTCCCATCGTCGGAAATGAAGAGCAGTCGAGGCACTGCCTTGGCGCCGGGCGAAACGTGGGACTTCCCAGTATCGCGGTGCACCTTTGGCGCCTTGACCGACGTAAACGCCCCCAAGTGGAGACTCTGAACGCCCAGCCCGTGCCCACCCACCGATGCTGGGTTTAGGCCACTCGTGGGCGTCGAAGACTGCGACCCGCCGGTACCGCTGCAGCCGGCGAGCAACGCGACGGCCATCAGCGTGCCTAAGGCATGCTGACCCGTTCTCGACAATTTCATACTGAAATGCTCCTTTTATTTCTGAGATGCTATAATGTTGCGAACGAGCCTAATACGCCTAAACGCTCAAGTTCCCTACCAGTACAGGCTGTCTTCTTCAAGAACTCAGCTCTAAGAACTCAAGTCAGTACAGTCCCCGGTGTCGGCGCCAGCTCGATGTGTGCACGACATCGAACACAACAAGCTCTTCCGTTTTCGCCACGATCATCTGGCGAAGCAGACAAAATCCCAGCCCGGCGGGGGCGTACCGGACGACGGACGAATTACATTAGTATGCGCGAGAACTTGTTACTGCTAGCCGCCGCAATCGTATCGCTCACGGGTTGCTCGGGCGCCAGCACGGGCACACCGTTGGGCTTCGAGGCACGCAGGCCGGCCAGTGCGCCATCGCAACCGAACTGTCCAACTAATCCGCGCGGCAACGGCATCCTCACGGACGGGGACTTCTCGCAGGCGCCCGATCCAGGATCGGAGCAAGGAATCACCGTCGGGACGAAGTTTGCGCCGGATTGGGTGGTGAGCGAGCGAACCATCGACTTCTACGGCTCCGACGTTTCCTGGCACGAGCCCCACGCCATCTGCAGCGTCGATCTCGACGGCTCCGGTCCCGAGGGAGTTGGCGCGATCACACATGCGCGAGTTCATACGACGGTTGACGCCACGTACACGATCGGCTTCATCATGTCCGGCAATGTGAACTGCGCACACGGCCAGGGGAACCCGCGCATTAAGCGGTTGCTCGTTGAGGCCGTTAGCAGGAGCGGCATGATCGGACGGGTTTTCAATTGGAACACTGCCCACGACCACGACGCGCAGCACGGCGACTTCTCGGTGAAGAGATGGCGGTTCACGGCGTTTAGCGCGGAAACGTCATTCGTGTTCCAAAGTCTGGACAAGCCGTACAAGAGCAATTGCGGCCCAGTCGTCGCAGGGATGTCAGTAACAAAAACGTGACCGTGCCGGTCGGACGCTCCGACGCCGGCAGGTCCGAGTCGAGCCGGGTCGCGACCCGATGCAGGAAGCGAAGACGCCGAGGTTTACTAATACTTCGTCGGCGGTTCACCGATCGCGTCTACCCAGAAAGGAATAACGTAATGAATACGGCTGGTTTAGTAAAATATGCCGGTGCTGTCGCTGCACTCGCGATATTATCAGCTTGTGGCGGCGCCCTTCGACAAGCTCAGGATGACATGGCTGTCGCCCCGTCAAGCGCTGGGCTCAATGTCACGTACATCGGTAGGATGCTCTCAGTGAACGGAAGGCCGATAACGGCGGCGCGCCTAAGTCCGCTGCCCACTTACGCCACCATCGTTCCTGACCGCCATAAGAAGTCGAAGACCTTTGAGTACATTATCAACGACTACGGTAGTTACGCCAGCATTTTCGACTATCCGAAGAGCACTAAGCAGATCGGTTCGATCGCTGGCGACGGTGGCCAAGGGTGCACGAACGTCCTCTACGGCTATGGAAAGAATATCTTCTGGGACGTCGGGGGCGCTAGCCAGATCACGGAGTACAGGGTTCCCAAGAAGCCGATTAAAACGCTCTCCGTCCCCTCCAATGAAATGCCATCGAGCTGCGCCATGAATACCACCGGCGACCTTGCAGTCGGGATCTTGTTCGGGTCAAATTCGGGCGACGTCGTCATCTTCAAGAACGCGAGCGGCTCGGGCACCGCTTATACCACGCATTTGACCGACGAGTACTTCGACGGCTACGACAACCAGGGGAATCTCTTCGCGGACGGCTTTAAC
>Ga0070762_10000139_pt1 | contig 26118 bp, 17 predicted proteins | sample HubBroMetageREF2_FD_66726 | JGI IMG/M metagenome (GOLD analysis project Ga0070762, IMG submission 66726) | Reference soil microbial communities from the Hubbard Brook experimental Forest, New Hampshire, USA - Hubbard Brook CCASE Soil... | ecosystem: Environmental > Terrestrial > Soil >...
GCAGAGCTTGCGCCGTTTATTGTCTAGGGTTGTTGCCTTCGACTCGGTTAGCCTTTCCCTTCTGTCCGACAATGGAAACTCGGTTCGCCTCATAGCGTTTGACCGAGGTTCGGAAGCTTATCAAGTTGAAATCGGTACTGAGGTCCCGCATGTAGGGAGCGCTGTTGGTAGAGCACTTGACGAACAAAAACCGATATACATTCCCGACCTTCAGGCCGAGCTTTCAAAGATTCCCCAACTGGCGGCCCAAGCCAGGCTTAGCACCCCGCACAGCGCGTACATCTTTCCAATCTCGATATCCGGAAAAAAACTTGGGGCTTTGACATTCGGGATGGCGCAGGGAGAAAAGTTCAGCCCAGACGACGTGGAACTTATGACCTCCGTTTCAGCGCATGTTGGGGTTGCCCTGGAGAGCGCAATTGCCACCGACGCCGCAGAGACCTACCAACGGCAGTTAGCCCGGGAGCGCGATCGGCTCGGACTGCTGCTCGAGATCAACAACCAGGTTGTAACGCAGTTGAATGTTAATGAGCTATTCCGTTCCGCCTCGGCGGCGATTCGCAAGTACTTTGCGAATGACTTCACCGGTTTCTGGCTCATCGATAAACAGTCCAATCAGCTGGAATGCGCAATCCTCGATTTTCCTGGCGGCAAGGGCTTTCTTGCCGACATTCCCGCCCGTGAAGTCACCGATCGGGATGTTGCGAACATGCGCACCCGAATCCCTGAGATCTGGTCGCAGGAGGATATCAAAAAGCTTCGGCCAGCGGTTCTCGAACGGCTGAAGGCGGAATCGATCGCCGCCTTGGCCGTAGCCCCGCTAGGAACCCCCAACGGACCCCTTGGCCTTCTTGGCATGGGCAGCAAGCGGCCCAACAACTTCGGACAAGAAGATCTGGATATTCTGTCTCAGATCAGCGCCCAGATTTCACTGGCGCTGGACAATGCGCTCGCGTATGGGCGGCTCACGGCGTCGAAGGATCGTCTGGAAGACGAGCGCTTGTATCTCGAATCTGAAATCCGGGCGGAATACAACTTCGAGGATCTCGTGGGCAAAAGCGCCGCTCTGCGTAAAGTTCTTGATCAGATCGAGATCGTGGCCCCGACCCGATCTACTGTTTTGCTGCATGGGGAGACGGGCACCGGGAAAGAACTGGTTGCGCGCGCGGTCCATAGCCTTAGTCCAAGACGAGATCGAACGTTTGTCAGGCTCAATTGTGCTGCCATTCCGTCGGGGCTGGTCGAAAGCGAGCTCTTCGGACACGAGAAAGGAGCATTTACCGGCGCTTTGCTGCAGAAGCGCGGCCGTTTGGAGCTTGCTGATCGCGGGACTTTGTTCTTGGATGAAATCGGCGACATTAGTCTGGAGTTGCAGCCGAAGCTGCTTCGCGTATTGCAGGAGCAGGAGTTCGAGCGACTAGGCAGCAACAAGACCATTCATGTGGACGTCCGCCTTATCGCCGCCACGCATAGAGATCTGTCGTTGATGATCCGCAACAATCAATTCCGTGAGGACCTGTTTTACCGTCTCAATGTTTTTCCGATTGAGATACCACCCCTGCGCGAGCGACGCGAGGACATCCCACTGCTCGTTCACTATTTTGTTTCGCAGTTGTCGCGCCGGATGCAGAAGCGCATCAAGTCAATCCCCAAGCCCGCAATGGATGCACTCAGCAATGCGACATGGCCCGGTAACGTCCGAGAATTGGAGAACTTCGTTGAGCGCGCCGTCATCCTGACACAGGGCGATGAGTTGAATGTTCCCCTCGCTGAACTCAAGAAGTCATCCGTCCGAAATGCCGCGCCCGTATCGACGTTCCAACAAGCGGAGCGCCTAGCGATCATTGGGGCGCTGAAAGCGGCTTCAGGAAGAATCTCCGGTGCGGGAGCGGCGGCGGAACGTCTCGGGCTGAAGCGCACAACGCTACAAAACAAAATGCGGCGGCTCAACATCACAAAAGCGGACTACTGAGACGACGCGCTCACAACTATCGATGGCCGGAGATAGGGGACTGGCCTTCGCTTTGGGACCATCCAACCAGCCCACATTCGGGCACCGCCCACAATAGGGCATGACACCGCCTCCCCTCACGCCAAAAGATCGTGCGCCTCCAGCAAGTTAGAACACTAACTGCGATGGCATACCGCCTGCACTATCTCAAGTCGTCAATCGCGAAAGTTCGCCGATGGAGATCGCCGATGCTGCGTGTCGAATGCCACGATGCTGGGGACACTGTGACCATGCGGTTGGAAGGCCGCTTCGTCGGGGAATTCGCCAAGGATGCAAGGGATCTGGTGACGCGCTGCAAACTTCCGCTGCGACTTGTTGTGAATTTATCGGAGGTGACATTCGTTGATCTGACGGGTGAGGAAGTGCTGTTGTGGTTAGCGCGAGTTGGAGGGGAGTTTGTTGCTGAGAACTGTTATCCCCTTCATATCTGCGAACGCCTGCATTTGCCGATGGCGCCCGAACCAAGGTCGGATGGATCCCGAGTTTGATTACCCACGGTAAAAGAGAAGGTTGCGCCCTCGGAAAAAGTGAAAACGACGCAGAGGATTAGAACAAGAATGCAGAACAGAAACAAACTAATGTTAGCGAGAGCTGGTTCTGAGAGTGTCGGCCTCTCAAGCGGAAAAGCCATCGGCATAGACCTATTGTGTACGTTGATGCTGCTAGTCCTCGCGACGACTGCATCATGGGCGCAGGTGGTCTCACCGAATCTCGGGAGCGTTCCCAGCGGCCCCGCCACCAGCGAAGTCTTACGGCTCACGCTTAACGAAGCCATCAGCCGGGCTATGCGCTATAACTTGGGCGTAATCGAAAGTGACGAGAACACCAGGTCCGCCCGCGGTCAACGACTGATCGCATTAAGCAATCTCCTCCCGCAAGTAAGTGCAGGAATCAATGAGAACGTCGACCAGGTAAATTTCACAGCCTTGGGCCTCGGCGCGATCAAGATACCCGGCATCCCCGCGGTTGCCGGTCCATTCGGCTACAGTACGGCGAGTGCAAGCCTCAGCCAGACGCTTTTCAGCTACGAATCGATTCAGCGTTTCCGTGCTGCGCGCACCGCCGAACAGGCCGCCCAGCTCAGTTACAAAGACACGCTGGATGTGATTACGCTGACCGTAGGCAATGCCTATCTACAAGTCATCGAAGCCCGCTCCCGCATTGAAGCCGAAGAAGCGCAAGTGCAGAGTGCCAAAGCTCTCAATGATCAGGCGGTAGACGAATTCCATGCCGGCACCAGTCCGCGAATCGATGTGACTCGGACCGAAGTCCAGCTTCATACCGAACAGTACAATCTGAGCGTTGCCCGCAACAACTTCGAGCTTGTGAAACTCTCCCTCGGTCGCGCCATCGGCTTGCCTCTTGGCCAAGCCTTCGAGGTTGCCGACCAACTTCCATATGCGGACCTCAACCCGCCCACCGTCGACGACGCACTCAAGACAGCTTACAATTCGCGCAGCGATTTCCGCTCGGCTCTAGGCTCAGCGAAATCGGCCGAGCAGGCACTCTCGGCGGCCAAAGGCCAACGCTATCCGGTGATGGCGGTGAATGGCGATTACGGCGACCAAGGACCAACGTTCGGTCAGTCCCACGGAATTTTCAGTTTCCAGGCAGGAGTCAACCTACCAATCTTCACCGGAGGCCGCATCAAGGGCGATATCACCCAATCAGAAGCGGCTCTGCGTCAGAGGAAGGCAGAAGCAGAAAACATCCGTGGGCAGATTGATTACGACGTTCGCACGGCATTTCTCAATCTGAATGCCGCCAAAGAGCAAGTTGACGTCGCTCATCAGAATGTGGACTTGGCCAACGACAATGTAGCTCGTTCCCAGGAGCGCTTTGCCGCGGGCGTCACTGATAGTGTCGAGGTCGTGCAGTCCGAACAATCCCTGGCCAGTGCAAACGACCAATACATCACCAGCCTGTATAGCCATAATTTCGCAAAACTGGCGCTCGCTCGTGCGCTGGGGGTCGCACGAACCAATTTCAGTCAGTACCTCGGAGGACGCTAGATGTCTGAACAAGAGACGGAGTTGGACGAAACTCCCACTCCGGTTGCAAAAGTGAAACTAGAACTGCCCGACGACGACCAAAAGAAGCAGGGCCTGCGCCAGATTTTTCGCGAGCATCCACCGGGGGGCCGCGCCGCGGCGGCGCTGCTACTCGCCGTCGTGACCATAGGCGGAGGTCTCTTGGTGAGGAATAGCCTCGCGTGGGAATCGACGGATGACGCACAGGTGAATGGCCACATCATGCCCTTGAGCGCTCGAATTAACGGATACGTGCTCGAGGTTCCGGTCATCGAAGGACAGATTGTGCACGTCGGCGACCTACTCGTGACCATCGATCCGAAGGACTACAAGATTGCGGTGGAACAGGCTGAGGCTACGTTCGCAGACTCGCAGGCCAGTGCCACAAGTTCTCGATTAAACGTACCAATCACCTCAGTTACGGCGCAGAGCAACCTCGATTCAGCCGACACTGCGGTGCTAAATGCAGGGGCGGGACTCAACGCTGCCGAGCGGAATTTCGAATCTGCACAAGCGCTCTTGGAGCAGGCGGAAGCCAATGCGACGAAGAGCGATGCGGATCTGGTGCGCTATAAGGAACTAATCGCTAAGGAAGATATTTCGCATCTGCAATACGATCAGGCGGTCGCCGCAGCAAAAGCAAATCGATCCGGCGTCGTGTCGTCCAGAGCCAGTGTACAGGCGGCTGAGCAAGCGGTGCGCCAGGCACAGGGGAAGCTCCTGCAGGCGAGGGCCGATTTGCGTAGCGCTCAGACCGCGCCGCAACAGGTTTCGATGACCCGCGCCAAGGCGGACGCAGCCGACGCCCAAGCGCGAGAACGCAGGGCACAACTCGATCAAGCGGAACTCAACCTTAGCTATACCGTCGTTCGTTCTCCAGTCACGGGAATTATCGGCAAGAAGACAGTCGAGGTGGGCCAGAACGTCGGCGTCGGACAAGAACTGGTAGAAGTCGTGCCGCTTGACGATGTCTGGGTTACGGCCAACTTCAAGGAAACGCAACTTGCCCACATGCGGCCCGGCCAACCGGTAGAAATCAAGGTGGACGCCTATGGCCGCACCTGGAAAGCGCGTGTAACCAATCTCGGTGCCGGCACGGGCTCGGTGTTCAGTCTGCTGCCTCCTGAGAACGCAACCGGAAACTACGTGAAAGTTGTGCAGCGGGTGCCAATACGCATCGATTTTGATCGCACTTCTGATCGCAATCCGGGATCGGACTTTAATGCGGAAGGACTGCTAAAGCCGGGCTTGTCGGTTGAACCCGAGGTGAAGGTGCGATGACCGCCGTTGGATCTGATACAGCCACGGAGGAACTGTGGCAGCCCAAAGTCAATCCCTGGATCATTGCGGGGGCGGTTTCTCTCGCGGCGTTCATGGAGGTGCTCGATACCAGCATCGCGAATGTGGCTCTGCCACACATCGCCGGCGGTCTGGCAGCTAGCAATGATGAGAGCACTTGGGTGCTGACCAGCTATTTGGTCTCCAATGCAATCGTGCTGCCGCTAAGCGGATGGCTGGTCGCATCGCTTGGTCGGAAGCGATTCTTCTTGATCTGTATTACGTTTTTCACGGCGAGTTCTTTCCTTTGTGGAATCGCACCCAGCCTCGGGTTTCTGCTTTTGTTTCGAGTCATGCAAGGCGCGTTCGGAGGCGGCCTGCAGCCGATGGCGCAGTCCATCCTGGGTGACAGCTTTGCTCCCGAGAAGCGTGGCCTGGCCTTTTCGCTCTACGGAATCACAACCATCTGCGCTCCTGCTATTGGTCCAACGCTGGGAGGCTGGATCACGGACAATTACTCGTGGCGCTGGATTTTCTACATCAACGTTCCGGTCGGCATTCTGGCGATCATACTCGTTTACCAGTTGATCGAAGATCCACCGTACATCGCCCGCCTGAAGGCCCGCCTCTCGGGCTTCGACTTCATCGGATTTTCTTTGCTGACCCTGGGCGTAGGCGCGCTACAGATCGTCCTCGACAAGGGACAGGAGGACGATTGGTTCGGATCTCATTTCATTACCACCTTGGTTGTGATCGCCACAGTCGGCCTCGTTTCCTTGGTAATTTGGGAATGGTTTCAGAAACAGCCCATCGTGGATGTGCGTTTGTTCAAGAACTTCAACGTCGCGACGACCAATCTCATGTTCCTGATGCTGGGAGCCGCTTTATTCAGTTCCACAGTGCTCATGCCGCAACTCCTGCAGACCCTTATGGGATACACGGCACAAAAGGCCGGGATGGTGCTTTCCGCCGGTGCTCTCGTGGTACTGGTAGTGCTCCCCATGGTGGGCAGACTCACTACTCGATTCCAGGCGCGTCACATCATAGCTTTTGGTTGGATAGGTCTGGCGGTAGCCATGTACATATCGAGCAAGCAGGTTGATCTGCTCATGAGTTTCCGCTCAGCCACCCTATTACGTGTGTGGCAGTACATTCCCGTGGCCTTTCTATTTGTCCCCCTCACGCTTGCCGGATACGTCGGCCTGGCGCCGGAAAAAACCAACGCTGCCGCCGGGCTCATGAATTTCTTCCGCAACATGGGGCAGAGCATCGGGACGTCCGCGGTCACGACCCTGATTGCTCGACGCAGTCAGTATCACCAATCCGTGTTAGCCGGATTCACAGGTTCCGTCCGCTTTCACGCCGCCATCACAGCTCTTACCATGCGCCTGACACGCGCCGGGGTAAGTGCGCATACTGCTCAACAACAGGCAATGGGGCGACTCTACGCTCTCGTTCAGTCCCAGGCTGCTGTTCTTTCGTACGTCGATGTGTATTGGCTGCTGTCGATGGGCTCGGCGATTATGTTTGTCGCCTCCTTTCTGCTGAAACGAAATGAACCAGGCAAAGGTGCGAAGGTCACGGTTCACTAAAGGCTACACACGGTGGAGGCTGGCAACAATAGGACGCGGCGGGGATTGGGCTTCGGTGGAGACTTGAACATCATGGCGATAGAAAAAATCCGGATTGGCATCATTGGAGCAAGTATGCGCAACGGCTGGGGGCGCGATGCGCACATTCCGGCATTGAGCGCGCTTCCTGAATTCGAAATTACGGCGGTGAGCACGAGCCGCCAGGAAACCGCAGACGAAACGGCCAAGCATTTCGGAATTCCGCACGCTTTCGCCGACCCTTACAAATTGGTTCAGCATCCCGACGTGGACCTCGTCTCGATTTGCGTGCGAGTGCCTTTTCACCATGAGCTGGGAATGGCTGCTTTAAATGCCGGCAAACATCTCTACTGCGAATGGCCACTTGCGGCCACTACCGAGCAGGCTCAGCAGATGCGTGATTTGGCCGTCCGCAAAGGGGTCCACCATATGGTAGGACTACAAGCCCGCGGGGCCCGCGAGTTCAATCGCCTGAGAGACCTGATCGCCGAGGGCTACATTGGCAAGGTGCTTTCGTGCACGATGATCGTAACGACGCCCACGTGGGGCGCCGAATTCACGCGTGACTGGGCCTATATGGCGGATCGCTCGAAGGGCAATACTCTATTGACCAGCGTCGGGGGTCACTCAATTGACGCGCTGTGCTTTTGCCTCGGAGAGTTCAAAGAGCTGTCGAGCGTCGTGGCGAATCAGCGCCAGGGAGTTAAGATCGTCGAGACGGGCGAGACGATCCCGATGACCTCGCCCGACCAGGTGCTCCTCAGCGGCGTCCTCCAAAGCGGCGCTGTCGCATCGGTCCACCTCAAAGGCGGCTTCGCCAACGGGACGGGGTTCCTGTTCGAGATCCACGGCACCAAGGGCGACTTGGCTATCGTGTCGGCAGACCCTTGCCAACCAACTTACATACAGGTCTCCGACTTCACTTTGTGCGGTTCGCAAGCGGGCAAACCGATGGCAGATCTTTCTATACCGGAGAGCTATCGCTGGGTTCCACCCGCGGTCCCGGCGGGACTTCCTTTCAACGTTGCCCAGTTGTACGTGCGGATGGCTGAAGGCATTCGCGAAGGAAAGTGCGTCAGCCCAGACTTCGATGTGGCCGTCAAACGCCACGAGTTGGTTGACGCGATTCAGAAGGCATCGGACACGGGGCTCCGCCAGGTAATTTAGCGACGGTCGACATGTTCATGGACAGCACGTCTGATGACGCATCCCGGTCGGTGCCTTGACCGCACTTGTCTTCGGCGCGCCAATAGTCTGCTTTTCGGCACACACCGTGCTCGCGGTGGGCTGGCTGGGACGAAGATACAAGACAACCCTTTGACAATAAAGTGACAACTGCGCCATATCCGAACCCCCGGTCGCTGAATCAAACGTTGTCAAGCGAGCTAGAAGCTTTTCGCACAGACTGTCGTTGGATCGGCGGTGATGCATCGTAAACGCCCAGCACTCTGGGCGAACCTGCTCCCGTGCGATGCGTCACCGAGCACAGAGAATTATGACCCGCTCCCGCTTATTCCGGCGCCACGAAAATCTCAGCGAGGAGGTGAATTGCAACCTTGTGCAATCGGAAATTGAAGATGATGTAAGGCTTCAGGATTTGGAGCCGGGTTCTGTGCTCTGGCTAATTAGCGTGCGATGGGTGGAGGCGGCCTCACGGACCTCATAGGTCATCCGCATTGACTCGTTCACTCCCCACTCAATCCCGGGCAGTGTGAGGCTTGCCCAGGATGGTCGCAATAATTTTCAACGCTTTGAATCACCCGCAGTCCGACCGCCTGAGGCGTCAGTTGGTGAAAAAACTTGAATAAGGCTAAGCGTCACGCGACAAAACATACTGATCATCCGTTGGGTCCGCGACTGCGGGTATGGTGTGCGGCCCGTCCAACCTTAATCTTTGCGGTCATTAGCGCATTTTGGATCTTATTTCTTTATCGGGGAGTGATCCATGCTCCATTCGTCTACGATGACATAGATCAGATCCAAAAGAACGCTACTCTCCTGCAGTTGCGGACCACATTGCAATATTTTCACTTGGCTGTACCCTTCACCGACAACCTCCGTGGTTTTGGCGGGTCCTTCTACCGGCCATTCTTTTGGCTAAGCCTTGCCGTGGACGAGAAAGTCTGGGGACTCAATCCGACTGGGTTCCATATCACCAATATCGTCCTTCATTGGATCGCGGTTTTACTCGGCTTCTTTCTGCTACGCCGATTGCGCGTTAGCGTGTTGGTGTCAGCCATGAGCAGCCTTCTATGGCTTGGCCTCCCCATCAACTCAGAGGTAGTTGCGTGGGTCTCAGCTCGTTCCTATTCACTGATGGCCATCTTTCTCTTTCTGGCTTTACTGTCTTCAGATTGGTACGTGCGCTCCAGAAAACCTCTGGCCTTGTTCTCGTATTCTCTTGCAGCTTTAGCAGCGATTCTCTGCCACGAGGAGGGCATACTCGTTCTGCCAATCACATTATTGGTTCTATACAGCGTGGACCGGTTCAGGTCCCGACGAGAATATGTCGCACTGGGGTCAGCCGGAATCAGCACCTTGCTCGTCTATTTCTGTTTACGCGAAATTGCTGGAACTCAAACGTCAACCGCAGGGTCCCCCAAACTTCTGGCTGTTGGCGTCTCTTTCATGAAGTACCTTAGCTGGATGATTTTGCCGACTCGCATGAGTGTCGAGCGGTCAACCGATGTACCTGCGAACAACCTCTCGATCGTGACCGCTAGCGCGTGGGTTGGGGTTGTACTTCTATTTCTTCTCGTTTACCGCGTACGTAAGCGGATGCCAGAACTAGCAGGGGGCATTGCATGGATATGTATTGCTTTGCTACCGTTTTGCGGAATTGTCTACATTTATCAGGGAATGGCAGAACGTTTCGATTATTTGGCCTCATTTGGCCTTTGTTTTTCAATCGCTGCGCTATCGTTACAGCTTCGAACACGGAGATCACTCGCCGTTTGCGCGGTGGCGATGTGGGCAGCTTGGGGAATATGGCGACTCGAAAAACGTGTGCTCGACTGGCGCGATTCGATATCGCTCTATAAGGTGTCTCTCGAAGCAACTCCACGAAGCACGACGCTTTTGTTCGATCTCGGCGCTGTTCTTGAACAGAAAGGCAATCTTATGCAGGCTGCAGCTTATTACGAGCATACTCTCGATTTAAATCCACACTATGAAAGGGCGATCACGGGCCTGGGCAATGTCGACTTACGGCTCGGCGCAACGGGACAGGCGAAGAGTACATATGAACGGGCGCTTGCACTCAATCCTGATGATGCCACGGCCCTAGTCAACTATGGCGCCGCGCTTCAGCAATTGGGTGATTTCATTCACGCCAAGCAGGAAGAAGAAAAAGCGATTTCTATTAACCCGACTGACACTAACGCGTATATCAACCTTGGTGTGGATTTGTTTCAGCTAGGATCCGTCGATGCTGCTGTTGAAAACCTGCTGCATGCTATTGAGCTTGAACCTTCTCAGACGCCGGCTTATTTCGACTTAGCAGCCTTATATAAGGAGATGGGACACATTGATTCAGCTGCGGCAATCTACAAAAAGATCTTAGAAATCAGCCCCAACGACCAAGAAGCCCTGGCGGATTTGCGTGAAATCACTCGATGACACTAGACAGACACCCAACTTTCGCATCGACTGTTGCGAATGAAGCGGAAATTTCCCGGACTACTGCCATATCGAGTTTGAGCAGCAGCGAGAGTAAGGGCACGTCCTCGGTTGCTGCGACGATTTGGCTGACGACTGGCACGTCAACAGAGCTCAGGAGGAATTTCGATTCGTCGCATAACTAAGTCGTTCCGCAAGGATTATGCGCTTTCGCCTTTGAACAAAGGCGTTGAGGTTGGGCTCATACATTACGGGATAGCGAGGACTCGGTTCGGTGCGGCGGTACAGGGTGGGGCCTGGTATCGCTGTTGCATCGGTTCCTGCCTTCAGAGTGTGGGCGGCAATCTTGCGCCGGAGTTCTTCCCTCAACTCACCTATCGGTGGAGGCTGCTCTTTATTTGTAATCTGCTAAATTTATAATCTTCTGCTTTCCCGCGCGTACCCCTTCATTAAGTTCTCTCGTAGAAAACGCCGCAAAAACAAAAGGGGCGGCAAGCGCCGCCCCACGTACCCCGAAAACCCGAAACCTACCAGCTACGTCCCCTCAGACCAACCCGCCAGATACTCTTCCTGCTCCGGCGTCAGCTTGTCGATCTTGATTCCCATCGACTCAAGCTTTAACTTCGCCACGCGCTTGTCCAGGTCATCCGGCACCCGGTAAACTTTTTTCTCGAGCGACTTATGGTTCTTCACCATGTAATCGACCGAGAGCGCTTGATCCGCGAAGCTCATGTCCATCACCGACGCGGGATGTCCCTCGGCCGCAGCCAGGTTGATCAAGCGGCCTTCGCCCAAGAGATTGATCTTGCGTCCATCTTTCAATGAATACTCTTCCACCGAAGTACGAGTAGTGCGCTTCGACGATGACAATTTATCCAGCGCCGGAATATCAATCTCGACATTAAAGTGTCCGGAGTTCGAAATAATCGCGCCGTCTTTCATCAACTCGAAGTGCTCTTTCGCCAGAACGTTCTTGTTTCCAGTCACAGTGCAGAACACGTCGCCGATCTTGGCTGCCTCGGCCATCGACATCACCCGGAAACCGTCCATCACCGCTTCGAGGGCCTTCGTGGGATCGATTTCCGTGATGATGACCTCCGCTCCGTTGCCGCGAGCGCGGCTGGCCAACCCGCGTCCGCACCAGCCGTAGCCAGCCACCACGAACTTCGATCCTGCCAGCAAAAAATTTGTGGCACGGATGATGCCATCAATCGTCGACTGTCCGGTTCCGTAACGATTGTCAAAAAGGTGCTTGGTGTCGGCATCGTTCACCGCGACGATGGGGAAGCGCAGCACACCTTCCTTTGCCATCGCCCGCAGCCGGATCACGCCCGTCGTAGTCTCTTCGGTGCCGCCGATCACGTCTTCAAGCGCATCCTGCCGCTTCGTGTGCAGAATGGTTACCAGGTCAGCCCCGTCATCCATGGTGATGTGCGGCCGGTGATCGATGGCCGCCAGAATGTGGCTGTAGTAAGTGTCGTTGTCCTCTCCCTTAATGGCGAACACCGGGATATTATGGTCGCGCACCAGGCTGGCAGCGACGTCGTCCTGCGTGGAAAGCGGGTTCGAGGCGCACAGCACCATGTCGGCGCCGCCGTCGCGAAGAGTGATAGCGAGATTCGCTGTCTCCGCGGTGACGTGCAGGCAGGCAGAAATACGAATGCCCTTGAGCGGCTGATTCTTGATGAATTCCTTGCGAATGATCTGCAAGACTTTCATCGACTGGTTCGCCCATTCGATGCGTTTCTTGCCCAGATCGGCAAACTCGATGCCTTTGATGTCAGAATGCACTTGCGTTGGTGTCGTCGACATACCTCTCCTGTGGCGCTGAATTAATCTTGATTCTAAACCTTGGAAATCTTAGATTCCTGGTGCCCAATTCTCGTGCTCTTTGCGAGAAGTGGGGGATCGGGTGCCCCACCCTTTTCGTTCTCCGCGAAAGGGTGGGATCAACCAAAATCTACTTGCGAGCCGCAACCGGCTCGCGCAAGCCGGCATCGCTGGCCAACTTCGCCGCTTTGTCGGTCGACTCCCAGGTGAAGTCGGGATCGCTGCGTCCAAAGTGTCCGTACGCCGCGGTCTTGCAATAAATCGCACGCCGCAGATTCAACGACTCAATGATTCCCTTCGGAGTCAATTTGAAGTGGGCGCGCACCAGATCCGAAATCATCGCCGGATCGACTTTGCTGGTCCCGAACGTCTCCACCAGCACGCTCACCGGATCGGCCACACCAATGGCGTACGCAAGCTGAACTTCACAGCGGTCCGCCAAACCAGCCGCGACAATGTTCTTTGCGATATGACGCGCCATGTATGCGGCCGAGCGGTCTACTTTGGTCGGATCCTTGCCGCTGAACGCCCCCCCGCCGTGCCGGCCCATGCCGCCGTAGGTGTCGACAATAATCTTGCGCCCGGTCAAACCGGTATCGCCCATAGGGCCGCCAATCACAAAGCGTCCCGTGGGATTGATGTGATACTTGGTGTCTTCATCGAGGAGGTGGGCTGGAATTGTAGCCTGGATCACGTGCCTGAGAATGTCGCCGCGAAGTTCGTCGTTGCCGACCGTCTCGGAGTGCTGCGTAGAAATCACGACCGCGTCGACCCGCACCGGCTTGTGATGCTCATCATATTCCACAGTTACTTGCGACTTGCCATCCGGCCGCAAATAAGGAAGCTTGCCATGCTTGCGAACTTCCGAAAGCCGCATGCAGAGCTTATGAGCAAAAGAAATAGGCGCCGGCATCAACTCCGGCGTCTCATTGCAAGCGAAGCCAAACATCATTCCCTGGTCGCCGGCGCCGCCGGTGTCAACGCCCATGGCTATGTCGCCGGATTGTTTGTTGATGCTGGAGATTACGGCGCAGGTGTTGGAATCGAAACCGTAGAGAGCGTTGTTGTATCCGATGGATGCGATGGTGCCGCGCACGAGGTTCTGAAAATCGACGTAGGCTTTGGTGGTGATCTCGCCCGCGATGACTACCAGACCGGTCGCGGTCAAGGTTTCACAAGCAACGCGGCTGGAGGGATCGTCGGTTAAGCAGGCGTCTAGGATCGCGTCGGAAACCTGGTCGGCGATTTTATCGGGATGTCCTTCGGTTACGGATTCGCTGGTAAATAAATGACGGTTCTTGGACAAGCGTCTTCTCCTTGCAAACTATAGGCGTTACGTCTGGCGGGGGTTGATCAACGGCCACACGAAATGCGTTTCTTTGGCGGTCGATAAAAGGCTACCAGAGAACCGGCACAGGTGCAATCTTTTTGGCCGAATTGCAGGTAAACAGCAGTGAGCGGAGTCCCAGCCAAGGCGGAGGGACGCGGGGGTTGATTCAATGGAAGATTGCGGAGAATTACTGGGGTGGTTGAGCCGGGGGTTCTGGCTTGGTTGAGTCTGTCTTCGGTATTTCTGGATTGGGGCCTTCTAGTTTCGGCGTGGACGGTTGCAGGCCGTGGACATCAAAAGTCAGAGTTTTCGCCTCGCCGTAGTCGCCCTGGGTGGGGAGTTTCTTGCCGTTGAATTCGAAATCCAGCGCACCCACATTGCCCGCGCGAACGACGATTTCGTTTTGTGCCCGAATTGCCTTTTGCGCCGGTGGGGAGAGAAGAGCGCGGGTAACGATTTCGCCATCGACGAAAACTGACAGCCAGGAGTCCTCGCGCGCCCTGACTATCAGTTGAAGCGGCGGGTTGGTGCTGGCTATGAGTTGGGACTGCGTGCCGGATGGAGTTGAAGTTGGTGCGCTGACAGCCGCGGGTGAAGAAGTCGATTCGGCCACGGATCGGGCTGCAACCCGCTGCTGGTATGGTTGCGGCGCGGTGGCGGAGGAATCCGACGGCTGGACGGGCATCGGTTGGGACCGGGAGGCTTCCGCTGCTGACGTGGGCGTAGAGTTCGAAGAATTCAAGGCTGGTACGCTGGCATCGCGAGCTGTACGCTCCGACTCGCGAGAGTAGAAACCCCACGCCGCAAAGCCTAACGCGATAATAAGGAGAACAACCGCGAACGCGCCCCAGGGAACGCCCCCGGCGACATTATCTTCCCGCGGCGGAGGGTCGAGGATCGGCGCCTGCTCGCTGATCTCGGATTTCTTCGGGACAGCTCCAGTGGCGGTGAGGTAATCGGCAACCGCCTGATCTTCGTCGATGCCGAGACAGCGCGCGTAGGCGCGGATGAAGCCTTTGTTGAAGATGCCGCCGGGGAGCTGATCGAAATGTTCTTCTTCGAGAGCGCGCAACATGCGGGTGCCAATTTTCGTAGACAGGGATATTTCCTCGAGAGTGACGCCTTGCTTCTCGCGTTGCTGTCTAAGTTGGGCTCCGAACGTCGGCACGCGTATATTCTCTCTCGCTCCGGAATTGTTCACATTCAATATATGTTATGCGAGCGATCGCGGGTGGCGCAATTCGGGAGCGGGGCTGAAAGGTCGGCCACGGACTTTTGCGGATCTACACCGATCAAAGTTTTGGTACTTCTGGAGGAGTGTCTCAGCTGGTGGCTGCTGGCGGGATGATGAATTTAGAAATCCGCGCTGGGCCACCCGAGGTTGGAGAGCGGCGATGCGTAGGCTGCAGAAAGGCACTGCGGAGCTTCGCTCCGCTTGGCGCCCATCCTTTAGGGGGCGGGCTCGTCCAGGACGCGGCGGACATTGCGGGCCAAAGCATCCAGCGAGAAGGGTTTTTGCAGGACGGTGGCGGATGAGCCGTCATCTTCTATGTCGAGGGCAGAGCGTTCGGAGTAGCCCGACATGAAAAGGACCTTCATGGCTGGGCGTTGAGGGGTCAGGCGCTGAGCGAGTTCGCGGCCCCCGATATTGGGCATGACAAGATCGGTAACCAGCAAGTGAATAGGATCGGGATAGCTGGCTGCCATTTGCAGGGCCTCGTTGCCGTCGACTGCGATTAAGACTTTGTACCCATTGCGACGGAGGGATTCGCGGACGATGTCGCGAATGCCATCCTGGTCTTCAACGACGAGAACGGTTTCAGTGCCCTTAAGCGCGGAAGTGGCGGACGGCGCGGGTGCAGGCGATGACTGTTCTGTGGCTTCCGATTTCCTGGCCTCAAGTTTCGCAGGGTGGGATTGCTTTGGCTTCGATTCTTTAAGGAATGATTCCTCGGCCGCAGAGGGTTTCATCCCAGATTCTTCCACACAAGGTTCATTGACTCGGGGAAGGTAAATCTTGAACGTGGTTCCGCTGCCGGGTTCACTTTCAACCCAAATCCAGCCGTCGCTGTGCTTGACGACTCCATAGACCGTCGCCAAGCCCAAGCCGGTGCCCTTGCCGGGCGCTTTGGTGGTGAAGAAGGGTTCGAAGATGCGCGCCTGAGTTTCCGTATCCATACCGTCGCCGGTGTCACTGACGGAAAGCAGAACGTACTTCCCTGCCGGGGTTCCGCGCTGGCGGCGAGAATCATTTTCTTCGAGTTCAACGTCGCGAGTCTCGATGGTTAGCCTTCCACCACTGGGCATGGCATCTCGCGAGTTGACTGTGAGATTCAGGATGACCTGCTCCATCTGGATGGGATCCGCTCGAACTCGGCCCAGCGAGGGGGCAGGTACGACTTTCAGTTCGATGTCTTTCCCGATCAGGCGATGAAGCATTTTCGCGGCTTCGGCGAGGACCACATTGAGATCGAGGACTTTGGGGCGCAGCACCTGCTTGCGGCTGAAGGCCAAGAGTTGGTTGGTGAGAGAGGCCGCCCGGGTGACCGCGCTTTCGATTTCGAGAGCGTCTTTGCGAGCCGGATCACTCGCCGCCAGACGATCGCGGAGGTTTTCATTGTGCGCCTGAATCAGCATTAGCAGGTTGTTGAAGTCGTGGGCTACACCTCCAGCCAACTGGCCGACGGCTTCCATTTTTTGCGAGTGGCGGAGCTGATCTTCGAGACGCTTGCGCTCGGTAATGTCATACATCACGCCTTGCATGAGCAGTCCTGCGCCGTCGGTTTGCTGGAGGAGGACGCCTTCGTCACGAAACCACAGAAGGCGACCGTCGCGAGCACACATGCGGTATTCGGCATGAAATAGCTCGTGGGTTTCCTGAAACTGCTGCTCGGCGGCCAAAGCAATTTCGCGATCCTCCGGATAAATATGGTTCATCCAGTTCATGGGATCGGAGAGCCATTCTGCCGGCGAAAAACCGAGCATGGTTTCGATCTGAGGACTCACGTAGTGCCAGGGGCCGCTGGCGCCGAGTTCCGCGATGTAGGTGATGGCGGGGAGGCGCTCGACCAGAGTTCGATAACGGGCTTCGGCGGCACGAAGCTCGGACTTGGTGCGGTCGTGTTCAATGGCGATGCCCGCGAGATGAGTGGCGTGGGTGATGAGTTGCAAATGCGCGACGTCGGGGGTGCGAGGCTCGCGGTAATAGATGGCGAAAGTGCCCAGAATAGCGCCATCCTGCGAAGCGATGGGTGTTGACCAGCAGGCGCGCAAACTATGAAGCAGCGCTATTTCTCGAAAATTTATCCAGAGGGGATCAGTGGCGATATCCCTAACGATGACTGGCTGCTTTCGATAAGCGGCGGTTCCGCAGGATCCGGAGCAAGGACCGACTTGTGCTCCGTTAATTGCCTGGGTGTATTCTTTGGGCAGGCTGGGAGCGGCGCCATGCCGCAGAGTGGTTCCTTCAGCGTCGAGCAAAAGAACGGAGCAGAGCAAACCGGAGTGCTGTTGTTCGACGTGTGTGCAGAGGCTCTCCAGTATTTTAGGCAGCGGGGCCTGGGCGCGGATCAGTCCCAACACGGTCTCGTTGAGCAGGGACAACGCTCCTGACGACTCCGGTTTACCTTCGCTTGCCGATCTCTGAACACCTGTGGACATTCGACTCCTCACTGCGGGCTCAGCTTTCGTGACGGAGGCTGGATCTCCCGCAAGTCATTATTCCTGAGTGGTACTGCGCGCCAAAGTTACTTCGGTAACCGGGGAAGACGTCTGATTCATTCGAGCGGCGCGGGCGGCTCACTCTACTGCGACTGCGATAGCCACGTAGGCGAAAATACGGGTGGAGAGCAGCCAGAATGCTACGGTTTTTGCTCCCACCAGTGCGACAAGAAACCAGGAAGGGTTACCCGGGGTCGGGACGAGTTGCCGACTGCGGCTCCGAGGCCAGCCTGTATCACACATCCCAAGAGCAGCTTGCGCGACCAAACGGCCAGCGGAGCAACAAAGAATTGCCAAGGCGGATACAAGTTTGAAATTGACAAGCGCCTGCTATCCGGGCATCATTATCGCGCGCGCCTACACCATGGAGGGAAATAATGGAGAAGTTGATGAGACGGCTATGGTCTGAGGAACAAGGCCAGGATATAGCGGAGTATGCCGTGATGCTTGCAGTAATTCTCGTTCTGGTAGTCGGAACGATACGGCTTATCGGCGGCAGTTCGAATAACGTTTTCTCTTCAGTCGCGAGTTCGATCGGACAGTAATCGAGTGAGCCCGGTCGCAAGTTGATTTGCTACGCGCGCGCGGCTGGAATCAGCACGAGCTTAATATTTCAGATTGAACTCTCGATCGCTCCGTCAGGAAGCCGGCCGTAGTCCGGATTGCCCCGTCTTATACTGTTTCAGTTTGTGGTAGAGAGAGCTCCGGGGAATGCCAAGCTTGCGGGCGGCTGATTGGACGCGGCCACGTTCTCTGCGAAGCACCTGCTGAATGTAATCGCGTTCCAGGTCCTCTAACGTTCCATCGCGGCCGATGCCCGACAAATATCGTTCGATTTGGACATCCAATCGAGAGTCCTGATCCGCCAAAATATCTTTTCCGCTGACGAGCACAACCCGTTCCAAGACATTTCTAAGTTCCCGAACATTTCCTGGCCAGGAATAACTCTGCAGTGCTCGCAGGGCAATCCCGCCAAGCTCCAGGTTGCCAGTTCCCAGGTCGGCCGCCAACTGGCCGAGGATGTGGGCACTCAGGATGGGCAGGTCTTCAATTCGTTCGCGGAGAGGAGGGAGGGAAAGGGGAGCCCAGCTAATCCGAAAACGTGGATCGTGCCGAGATTGCTTGTGCAGGACGGTCGGCGTTGTGACATGCTGTGTGCCAGCAATGAAACGAACGTCCACTCTTCGATCATTGACTTCGCCCAGCCTGCGATATTGTTTCTCATCCATGACTTTCAGCAGTTTTGGTTGAACATGGAAATCCACATTTTCAATCTCATCTAGAAACACCGTTCCTTTGTGAGCGACTTCGAGTAAGCCGACTTGCCTCTGTACGGCTCCTGAAATAAGCTCTTGCGGATCTCCGAAGAGCTCAACTTCCAGCAGGCTGCCGGGAAATTCGGCACAGTTCAGATTGACGAAGAGCTCGCCAGCGCGGGGACCATTGCAGTGCACCCACCTGGCCACGGTCGCTTTGCCGGTCCCCGCTTCGCCTCCAATTAGGACAGGGGTCTCGCTCAGGGCAAGCTTATGAGCCAATTCAGCGACTCTTCGAATGCTGTCGCTCTTGCCAAGAAAAGGGTCCACGTTTCCGCGATCGCTCCTGCTGCGTTCGACTTTCTGCTGACGATGGCTTCGGCGATTCTCGAGGCTGCGTTGGATCAGAAGAACGAGGGTGGAGAGCTCTGCCGGCTTCGGTAAAAAGAGTTCTGCTCCAAGTTTGAGGCCTTCAACCGCCAGGTCGATCGAACCATACCCGGTCAGGATAATAATTGGAACGGAGGCATCGATGGCCTTCAGGCGTGGTATAAGCCCAAGCGCATTTCCGTCGGACAGACTGTAGTCGAGGATCGCGATATCCGGTCGACTTGTACGCCAGATCTGTTCGGCAAGCGCACAAGTGCCAGCCGTGGCGATTTCATATCCTTTATCTTCGAGATAGTCGCGCAATACTCCGCGAGTTTCCTTCCCCTCTTCAACAATCAGCACTCTTTCTCCGACCGCTTTGGATCCTCGAGCGAAGGCTGGTACTGCCCTTGAAGCGGAACCGGCTGCGAGCATGCCCACGTTGTGCCTCCCTCCGCGCATCTTTCCTGCAGTTTTCTGTGACGTCGACGGAGGGCCTCGATTGAAGCTGGGCTGCGATGGCCCTTCCGCAGTCTCTTATTAACACACCATGAGCTAAGTGGAAGATCGCGAGTGCGGTTGTTACGAAAACGGAACAGAGGTTTCGCCTCAGCGGCGGAGCCTCCTCCCGGTCGCTGTCAAATTCGGGGGGGTGGGATACGAAAAATCGCAATCTGGGAGCTGCAGTTTGCCGTGGGAATCGCCCGACTCCGCAGGATTTTAGGGCTTTCCCCAACCTTTGCGAATCTCAAATTCATACATCTTTAACAATCGTGTCACAGGCTCGAAATACGGACCATCTAGGCTTCCTATTCCTCGGCAATGACCACTCGAGGTAGCGTGAAGTTGGCCGAAGGAACGAGGAGGAATATGTTCAACCGAATCAGAGCATCAGCCACCCCCAGGAAAATGCTGGCTTTAGTCACAGCGTTGACCACAGCCCTGGGACCGAGTGTTGCGCCCGCATTTGCCGCTTCGCAACCAAATTCGAGAAACATGCCCATCCAGCACATCGTGGTGATTTTCAACGAGAACATTTCCTTTGATCATTATTTCGGGACGTATCCCAACGCGCTTAATCCCAAAGGAGAACCTCAGTTCCACGCCCTGCCCGGAACCCCGACGGTGAACGGATTAAATACTGCGCTGTTGAATTTCAACCCCAACTTGAATACGGCGAACGGGGCCGGAGCGACGAACCCTTTCCGGTTGGATCGCTCGCAGGCCGTAACCGCAGATCAGGACCATGACTACACCGCCGAGCAGATTGGCTTCGACGCCGGCGCCATGGATTTGTTTCCGGCATCGATGGGAACCGCCGGACCACCGCCCTCCGGGGGCGGCATCGTCGACACAACAGGGTTGACCATGGGCTATTTTGACGGCAATACCGTAACCGCCCTGTGGAATTACGCTCAAAATTTCGCCATGAGCGACAACTCTTTTAGCAGCACATTCGGCCCTTCCACGCCGGGCGTGATCAATCTCATATCGGGCCAGACGAACGGCGCGGTTAAGACCCTGAACGGAACCGGTGGCGAAGTTGATGGTGGCGACGGCTCGCTCACGGTAATCGGCGACCCCGACCCGCTGAATGACGTTTGCTCCAACCCAACCGGAGGCCAGGTACAGATGGGTGCAAAGTCCATTGGCGACCTGCTCTCAGCGGCTGGTGTGACGTGGGGATCGTTCATGGGTGGGTTCAACCTGAATATCAAAAATCCCAATGGCACGACAGGGTGCAACCGGAGTTCGATCGGACTGGCGGGGACAACGAACGATTATGTTCCGCACCATTCGTTCTTTGGGTACTACGCCTCCACCGCTAACCCGAAACACACCCGGCCGAAGTCAATCGCTGAAATCGGAAATGCGGGTCCCGCCAATCACGAGTACGACACTCAAGACTTTTTCGCTGCCGTCCAGGCCGGCAACTTCCCGGCCGTGAACTTCCTGAAAGCGCCCGCGTATCAGGACGGCCATGCGGGTTACTCTGACCCCATCGACGAACAACACTTCGTGGTGAAAGTTCTCAACTTCCTGCAGGCACAGCCCTCTTGGGACAGCACGGCCGTAATCATTCTGTACGACGATTCCGATGGCTGGTATGACCACCAGATGAGCCCAATCGTGAATCAATCTACCGGTCCGGCGGACGCTCTGACCGGTCCGGATGCCTGCGGCACCGCGACGAATTCCTTGCGCGGCATCGATTCCGGTAATCCACACGCACTTGGCCGCTGCGGGTATGGTCCGCGCCAGCCCCTGCTGGTCGTTTCTCCGTGGGCGAGACAGAATTTCGTCGATCACACCGTAACTGATCAGACTTCAGTCATCCGGTTCATCGAGGATAACTGGCTCGGCGGGCAGCGGCTTGGTTCGGGTTCGTTTGACGGAATCGCCAGTTCAATCAGCCAAATGTTCGACTTCACCAGGGCGAGGAGGAATGGTCGTCTGTTCCTCGACCCGAACACTGGCGAACCAACTCGATAAGAAACTGGCATTGTCCAATACATAGCGGGCAAGGTCATTTTGAATTAGTTAAACGGGCATGCGAGACTTGTTTTCGCATGCCCGTTCTCATTTTGCCGGGTCGTGTTTAGTCCAATTGTGGCCGCCAATCGGATTTGGCCAGGAGAAGGCAGTGTCGATCACACGGAGAGAATTCCTGCAGCAGAGCGCGATGATGAGCGCGGGGCTGATGTTTCCGCAAGCCATGCGCAACCGGCATCTGCCTCCGGTGCGGCCGCTACTTGATCCGAACTCGCTGACGCAGTTTGTGGATCCGCTTCCAATTCCTGAAGTCACGCGCGCCAGTGAGTATCGCGCAAGCCCGACGGAGCCAACCCTCAAGCTTCCCTATTACCGCATCGCGATGCGGCAGATTGAAAGTAAAGTCCATCGCGATGTGAAGCCCACGCGGTTCTGGGGATTTGGATCGAGTTCGCCGGGGCCGACTCTTGAGACAAGAAGTGGACAGGGGCTCTTGGTGGAATGGGCCAATGAACTGCCGACGGCACACTTTCTGCCTATCGACCACAACATTCACGGTGCCGAAGCCGATAAACCCGAAGTTCGAACGGTGGTTCATCTGCACGGCGCAAAGGCTCCCCCGGAGAGCGACGGCTATCCGGAGAATTGGTACGCGCCTGGCAAATCCGCACTCTACCACTATCCGAACAATCAGGACGCCGCCATGCTCTGGTATCACGACCACGCGCTGGGAATTAACCGGTTGAATGTTGTCGCAGGATTATTGGGCGTTTTTCTGGTTCGTGACTCGGTCGAGGACTCTTTCAATCTGCCTAGCGGCAAGTACGAAGTTCCGCTAGTGATCTACGACCGCATTTTCGACGAACTAGGCCAGATCTACTACCCGGTTTCACCCGATCCAAAGGCGCCATGGATCCCTGAATATTTTGGCGATGCGATCTTGGTGAACGGAAAACTGTTTCCGTACCTGGAAGTGGAGCCACGCAAGTATCGCTTTCGGATCCTCAACGGCGCCAACGGCAGGTTTTTCCATATTTCACTTTCCAATGGACAGAGTTTTCACCAGATCGGCACCGATCAAGGCTTGCTGCCCGCGCCGGTCTCGCTCGACCAGTTGCTGCTCGCGCCCAGTGAGCGCGCGGACATAATCGTGGATTTCGCCGAACACGCGGGCGAACAGATCGTTGTTAAAAACGACGCTTTCACGGTTATGCAATTCCGAGTCTCACGGAACAAAACAATCGATACTAGTTCGCTGCCATCAACATTGCGGCCCGTGCCCAAGATTCCAGAATCCGAAGCTGCAAAGACCCGTCTGCTGTCGCTGTCCGAAATAGATGACCGCGCTCAGAACCCCGTCACCATGCTGCTCAACCGTACGCATTGGAAAATGCCAGTCACCGAAGATCCGGTCCTGAACTCAGTTGAAATCTGGAACCTGATCAACCTGACAGACGACTCCCATCCCATCCATCTTCATCTGGTTCGATTCCAGATCCTCGACCGACGCCGCTTCGAACCCTTCTTCTATAAGACCCAGGGCGTCCTGAAGTACACGGGTGCGCCAGTACCGCCCGATGCGAACGAGGCAGGTTGGAAAGATACGGTGCGAGCGGATCCAGGGATGGTTACGCGAATCATCGTCCGGTTCGAAGGGTTTATCGGGCGCTACGTCTGGCATTGCCACATTCTCGAACACGAGGACAATGAGATGATGCGTCCCTACGATGTGATCGCAGCGCGCTGAGCGCCTCAGCGTGATATCGCACTTACTCGCGATTACGAAAGTAACTCTGATCTTCGTTTAAGAGAGAACTTATCTCATGTCGCACGCAAGTAGCTTCGATAGGGCGCAGGTCGTCCGAGGCAGTGGCAGTGAGAGCCATGTCGCCGCTGACCTAGGGAGTTGTGCCAACGGTTTTTGGCAGATCCTGCGACCAGCCATAAGCCCGTACTCCAAAGAATAGATTGGCGCCGGCTACAACCGCGGCCGGGACATACCACATGCTGCTGTGCCTCTTTTTCATATAGTAGGTCAGATACGCGATGCCAAGATCTGCAGGAATTCCGATTCCATACATCGCGGCCCGGCTGTGTAAAGAGGATGGAACATCGTTGCAATCCGTGTGTTCATTCAGGCAATGCTGGGTTACTTCCGCGTTAAAGACACTTGCGCCGAACATTCCGCCGGTGACGAGAAGATAATTCCGGTCCGCGACACTACGATCGGGCGAGAGTGGGCCACCCATTGCAGCAGGCGGCGCTCCGTGTTCTCTTTTAGCGACCGGAGACGGTGCTGGGTCCGGGGCTGACGAGTCGGCCTTGGTAGTGCTGGGAGCGTCGGGCAGATCGGAATCACGGCTTACGCTTCCGATCTCGGGAGCTTCAGCGGTCCTCGCGACAAGCAACGGTTGGCTGTCACTCGCTTTCGGTTGAAGGTCGTCCCACGGTCGAACGTCCGTGCGATCGGACTGCGCCATCAGCGAAAGCGTTGACGCCAACACAAACGCGAAAAAGATAAAAGATCTTGAATAACGGTTATGCACCCTTTCCTCCCGGGCTCAAGCTTCAGGTTTACGAACGCCCACTCTCCACCTGGCACGAAACACTCGGCGAACCAAATGAGAGCGGAGCCCCGCTGCATTAGAGCACTTTAATCACCGAGCCTAACTTGAACTTGGCAGTCGACACTAGTAGCCGAGGAACAAGCCCTTTGGATTACGTTTCTGCGGAAGGATGATGAGAGATAAAACGTGCAGCATCGCGGATTTACATGCGACGCAACTTCTTGCTCGCGGTTCCTAAACAAATTCGGAGTGTTCGTTGAATAACCGATGCGAAGACGAAGTCGATGTCAGTTTTTGTATCGCGAATGAGACGCGTGAGATGCAATCGCCAAATTTTCCTCTCGCTTTGAGACGCTTGGGCCAGCCGAGGGCTTATCGACCGAAAACAAATCAGCTCGCTGGAGAACTTCGATTCGTACACGCGGCCCTGCCTTGCTCTGAGGTTCTTGGCGCGCTCGGCAAAACAAATTAAGACCGCTCAAGAGATACTGACAATTATGTTTCCCCTCAAACTCTTGGCGCATAAGACGCGTGCGGCTTTATTCCGGATTGGTCGCTGTCTCTCCTTTTGAGACACTGCGCGCTACGAGTTCCCAAATTAGAACTGTTAAACATCGAAGAACAAGCGGGTTAGCGAATATGCCGAATTGGCACCCGCCATGCATTAGGAATCGCGGCGAAGCGTGTAGTCGCCTACTTACACCGCAGCAGTAAAGAACTCGCGGTTAAGGCAAAGCGGTTTTCAGCATCGGCCGCGAGTACCAACAAAAGTTTCAGACGAAACGAACGCTATCTAAGCGACGGGGGCGAAGCCTTGTCTCAAGTGATGAACGCCAGCACTTCAGCTACGACCGCGAACTTGTTATTGCCTCCGTCATTCCCTACCGCCGAGCGCCCTCCTCATTGGTACGCCGTCTATACAAGCCCGAGACATGAGAAGCGGGTTCGCGAGCATCTTGAACATCGCCGCGTGGAATCTTTTCTTCCCCTGTTCCGCAGCATTCATCGCTGGAAAAATGGCTGCAAGGCACAAGTTGAACTTCCACTGTTTCCAGGCTACCTTTTTGTGAATATTCCGCGAAACGAACGCGTGCGCGTGCTGGACGTGCCCGGCATCCTATCGTTTGTAGGCCCCAAAGGTGAACCTGCTCAGCTTTCCGATTTTGAGATCGAGACTTTGCGCTCCGGCCTGCACTTGCAAAACTTTGAGCCCTATCGCGGTCTCGCAATCGGCCGGAAAGTGCGGATCCGAGCAGGAGCTTTGCAGGGACTGGAAGGCACGCTGGTTCGAAACGCTAAAAGCGTGCGCGTCGTGATTACAGTCGACCTCATTCAGCAAAGTGTTGCTGTCGAGCTGGATGCTGACGCCGTGGAGCCGCTCTAGTCGCACCGGTTTAATCTTTTCCTCGCGCCTCCTCCGCCACCTAAAACTGAACCCTGATGCCCGTCTCCAAAGCCAACGATTCAAATGGCACCGCGAACCGCATCGTTGAAGCGGCGGTGCAACTATTCTCGCGCCAGGGTTTCGCCGCGAGCAGCACCCATGAGATCGCCCGGCTGGCGGGAGTGAGCGAAGTCACGGTGTTCCGTCATTTTCCGCGAAAGAAAGATCTGTTCTGGGCGGCGACGGAATCCCGTCTCCGCCGGCTCCGCATCAGTCGAGAGTTGCGCAGCCGGCTGGATAGCGATGAAGACCCGCGAACGGCTTTGCCCGGGATTGTTGAGCTGCTAGTCGAGACTCTGCACCATCACCCTGAAACCGTCCGACTGTTATACCTCAGCCTTTTTGAACTGGATCATGGCGCCGAACGAATATTGCGCAAGCATCTGATCCCACTATTTCAACCTCTCCGCGAATATCTCTCTCGTTGTGCGCTAAAAGGAGTGATTCGCGACCTCGAACCGGGAGTAGCAGCCCTCGGACTTGCGGCATTGGTGGCTGCTCACCAAGGATTGCGCTCGGTTCTGACCGAAGACGAAGGGCCAGCGACAAACACAGACGATGC
>Ga0070762_10000140_pt1 | contig 26024 bp, 22 predicted proteins | sample HubBroMetageREF2_FD_66726 | JGI IMG/M metagenome (GOLD analysis project Ga0070762, IMG submission 66726) | Reference soil microbial communities from the Hubbard Brook experimental Forest, New Hampshire, USA - Hubbard Brook CCASE Soil... | ecosystem: Environmental > Terrestrial > Soil >...
AGCAGCTCTCCGAGAGCACCGGTGAGAGCATTCCTTGGGTTTGCCAGGACTGGGCAAATACAAAGGCGGCCTATCGTTTTCTGTCTAACCACCGCGTGAACGAGGGACATTCTTGCTGGACACTTCCAATCAACACACGAGCGATTTGTAGTTCCACTGTTTTGGTCCTTCACGATACGACGGAATTTACCTATCACCGGAAGGACGTCGGCTCGGTGGGCATTCTGGATCGGCTTCCTGTGGCCGTGGGAAGACGGATTAACGGCCAACTGCAGCACTACTTTGTCTGCGGAATTCAAATGCATTCCAGCCTGGCGGTGACCACCGATGGACCACCTCTCTAGGACTGACGGCCATGAACTTCTGGACGCGAAGCAAATTCATAGGCTGGAATGCTCTCAAGAAGAAAATCAATCCCACGCGCGTGCCGATTGAAAAGAAGGAAAGCATACGTTGGCCAGAGAATTTGCAACAATCCACGGCCCTTTTAACAATCCGGGACGCTGCGTTCACATCGGCGACCGGGAGAGCGATATTTACGAGCTCTTCTGCAGAGCAGAAGCAGTTGGCACGCATTTCGTGGTGCGCACTTGCGTGGATCGCCTTGCGGGGGATGGAAAATATACGATTGCCGATGAAATGAGAGAAGTACGCATCCAAGGACTGCATCGCATCCAGGTGACGGACGAAAAGGGTCATCGGTCGGAAGCTATTTTGGAAATCCGATACCGCCGCATCCGGGTTCTTCCTCCCATCGGCAAACAGAAGCAGTATCCAGAACTCATGCTCACGGTCATCCACGCGCAAGAACGCGGAGCGCCAAACGGGCGAGAGAGGCTCGACTGGAAATTGATCACCGACTTGCCCGTGCGTTCTCGCAACGAGGCCGTCGAAAAACTCAAATGGTACAGCATGCGCTGGAAGATCGAGACGTTTCACAAAATCCTGAAGTCTGGCTGCAAAGCAGAAGAATCACGACCGCGAACAGCACAGCGGCTGACCAATCTGATAGCGGTCTTTTGCATTCTCAGTTGGAGGATTTTCTGGCTGACGATGATGAACCGCGCGGTACCGGATGCTTCACCGACACTTGCATTCACTGCGCGGGAAATTCGTCTGCTCGATCAACTGGCGAATGTGAAAGGCATGCAGCGTCCAAAAACAAAATCAATCTCAGCTTACCTGATCAGGATCGCGAGACTCGGGGCTATCTCGCGCGTGCCGGCGACGCAGCCCCCGGAAACGCGGTCATATCGAGAGGCCTCTCCCGTTTGACCGACGTCCAGCTGGGTTTTACCCTTGCCGCTAAACTTATGGGTAATTGAAAGTAAGACCGAACGCTAACGATTTATGGGCTAGCGACCCGAAACAACTTCAATATATCGCACTGCCACTAACGCTCGGGTCAGTCAGTTGTCGTTCGGAATTTGCGCTGCTTCTTATGTCAATCCGCCTTGAAAATTGGTGGGACGGGCGCTCGATAACCAGATAAAAAATATAGGAATATAAACAAACGAATGCCATTACAGCGATCCAATCCACAAGTGGCCCCAAAATTACCAAATGGAATCGCTGAGCGGTTGCGATAGCTGGTGCGTGCATCAAATAGAGAGAGTAACTCCAAGCTCCTGCCCACACCATCCACTTTGGCGGAGAAGATGTCTTCGCGTATGCGATCTCGTGTTTTATCCAGTAAAACGCTAGCACTCCAAACCACATGCATGTCTGCGTATATTTAAGCGGACTGTGAAAATGAAGCATGCAAACCGCCCAACAACCAAACCATGCGAGGAATCGCCACGTTACAATCTTTGTTCTGGAGGAGGAGGCTGAAAGCTGTTCAGCTCCCTCGGCAAGCACGCATCCCAGTAGCCAAGCCGGATAAAGGACCGCAGCGGTTTTCACGGGGCCCAAATCGTGGAAGCTTTCTGCTCTGAACTGTGTCGCAGCAAGAATAATGCTCAGGAGCATTGCAGGTCCGAGGACCGGTGCCCACCCAAACTTGCGTCTAAAATGAAGCAAAAATGGATAAACAAAATAATAAATCTCCTCACAAAGAAGGCTCCACAATACTGACTCCCACAGAATGGAATGTTCGCCCCAAAAGTGCATCTTCTGTCCAATCGACCGGTAGACAGCGAGCGCCCCTATGACTGGAACGAGTATGCGCGTGTATCGGCGTGCGTAATATTTCCCGATGGACAGAGCTTCACAATCGCGGAATGGTAGGTGTATGCAAAAACCGGAAATCACGAAGAAAACAATGACTGCAGGTAGTCCATAAAAGAGGCTGTCCCACCCATGAACCAGAAGCCAGCCTACTTTACGGCTAGTATCTGCCCCGGCAAAAAGAGGGAATACACCGAAATGACTCATGGCCACCCAAAATGCTAACAAAAATCGCAGTCCGTCCAGGGACGGGTAACGCTTTTCGGATTTTTGTGAAGTGGAGGGCATGTCCTTTTTTAATCGGAAATTGATTTCCGTCCGGTGCCTGTTAACACTCTCTCTTGTCTTTCGGACGATGGTCAAGCATTGATTACGCGAACGAAAACAGACAAAGTGGTTTTGGGCGCCAGCCAGCGCCGGCGGTGGTGTTTGCCTATATGCCAGCTAGCGAGTAATTGTATTCTTTGTTACTGTCGACATCGATCTCGACTTCAAACGCTATCATTCCGGAGAATTCTTCAGCCGCTAAAAGCATCGCCTTGTAAGCCCTATGGAATCGTCATCTCCCAGTCAACGGATTATAGAGTTAGACGGACTTCGTGGATTGGCCTTATGGGAAACTTTTAACGGCGTGCCGGAGACGGGTGCTGGGGAAGAAATCATCCCTTCCAACAATTCAGGGTTTTGCTCGGGGTGTTTTAAGCTGTTGGGTCGAAGCTGCTTCGAGATTGCTGCCTGCTATGTGTCGATGCCAGTTGGTTCCTCTTGGAGCCCACCTGGCATCGGTTTCGAGCCTTTAAGGTTGTCGCGATCGCGGACGCGAGAAGATCTCAATGGCCCAGATCACAGCGCTGTCGCGTGAGTCGTGCTGGGTCGCCGTGCGGCGTCAGAATCTTGCTCGAGTGCTTCATAAGTTGGGGAAGCCATAAGCAGGAATCCCAAGTTCATGCGAGACGGATCGTCCAGAATGCTTTGCCAATTTCTTTGCCCATACTCCGTGATGAACCGTCACAAGCCGCAGGACTCAGACTTTACTCTTGGAACCTCACAGTAGCGCAGAAATCGCCTGTTCTGATAGAGAGAATCGAATAAGGTAGGCAACAGTAGCTCTCCGCCATGGATGACCACAGAGTCACTGAGATTTGACTTTTTTAGACTCAAAGTCTCCGAGTCCCACTCACCAAGGTCAAAATGCTTTACTATACTAGAGTGCCCGCGCGGGATCTCCGAGGGGCACACATTGAGGTATCTAAGAATTAATGCTAACCGTATTCTCCACTCCTAAGCCATTTGACGGTCACAGCGGAGTAATCCAGCGTAACGCCCTCAAAAGCTGGACGCTGATTCATCCCCATGCGGAGGTGATTCTGTTTGGAAACGAGGATGGCGCAGCTGAGACTTGTAAAGACCTCGGCATTCGGCACGAACCTGATGTCAGACGAAATGAAAATGGCACGAAGTATCTCAGCTATATATTTGACCGTGCAAGCGAAATCTCACGCCATCCCATCCTTTGTTATGTGAACTGCGACATCGTCTTTACCTCTGACTTTCGGGCAGCTCTGGAAGTGGTTTCTCAGATCCACGATAGATTCCTTATGATTGGCCGACGCTGGGACACAGATATAATCAAGCCTTGGGACTTTAGTCAACCTGATTGGGGCCAGCAACTTCGAGCACTTGCCTCGCTCGAAGGAAGACAAAATGGACCGAGCTGGGTAGACTATTTCTGCTTCTCGCGTGGCCTATACTACAAGCAGGTGCCGCCATTTCTAATTGGTCGCAACGGGTGGGACCCTTGGCTCACGTGGCATGCACGAAACTGTGATGTGCCACTGATTGATGCAAGCAGGTCTGTCGTCGCTGTGCATCAAAATCATGACTATTCGTATTTAAAACAAGGCAATACACCCTTCTATAAAGACGCTGAGGTTAACTACAACTGGAATCTTGGGAACGGACGACAGTGGCACTACTACACGACTAGAGCTGCAACGGAACAGCTGGTTGAAGGCCGCCTCAGGTCAAACCGAATATCGTGGTTAGGCCCGATCCTTTCACGAATTGTTTGCAGTCTTGACTGGCTATGGTTTTCATTTTTGAAGTTGACTCGGCCGATGCGTCACCCACTAGGTTTTCGTCGGACTTAAAGGGATGTAAAGTTGGTCGACGAACGCTTGCAATCGGGCCGTGATCCGCGCGCGATCAAGATATCTTCCCCGCTTGGCAATTCAATTTTGTCGAATCGGAGTGGTATGAAGCAACGAGTCTTTTTGCTGACCGGTGACCCCCCTGAAATTCCTGGCGGAATGGAGCACGCGGTAAGGGAGTTAAAGGACGGATTAGAGCGACGAGGCTATACCGTCGAAGTTTTTCACCGAGGTAACACATCTGCTCCCACATGGGTTGCAAAACCAAGGAATAAATGGGAGGGATACGCTGCGGATGTCTTAATAAGTTGGTACATCGGACGCCGTGTGCGGGCACGGATGGGCAGTGATGTTGCGGCGGTGCTCTCTAATGGTCCTTTCGGTTGGTATGCACCGTGTGGGCCAGCTGTCAAAAAGATGCACTTCTATCACGGCACCTATCGAGGGCAGGCAGACGAAATTCGGGATTTTATAAGCCGGGCCGGAGCATTCAAATTAAAGTGGTGGGATTCTATGGTACTAGAGAGAATGAGTGGTCGAGGGAAACAAATATTGTGTAACTCTGACCAGACGCGAGCTCAGGTATCAAAGTTCTTTGGCTATGACGGAACTACCTTGTGGTATCCGATAGATACGTCCCTTTTCCGACCGCTTGATAAATCCACAGCGCGACGCAGCCTTGGATTGCCCGAAGAAGGCCATGTTGGACTGTTTGTTGGCAATACGCAGCCCACAAAGAACTTCGGCCTTGTGAATCGATTGATTGAAGAGTTGACGGACGTGAGGTGGATTCTAGCATTGCGCGGTGCTGTGCCCCAAGATCTGGTGGGAAGCGATCGGATCCGTGTCTTTCAAAACGCTACTGGAGGAATGCTTCCGAGTCTTTATAGCGCAGCGGACTTCGCTATCTGTCCGTCATTCTATGAGTCCTTTGGGTACGTGGTGGCAGAAGCGCTTTGTTGCGGTACTCCGATGATTGCGTCGCCGGGCGGGGCGGCCCTTTGTTTCTTGAGTGACCCAGGTCTCGATGGCTTCTTGGTCCAGGGTCCGCAGCTCTTTAGCGACTACTTGGTTACGATAAGAAAGGTACTTCAGGATCCGAAGGTGTTTCGGGAATATGTAATTACATGCGTACGTCCAAAGGTTCTCGAAGTCATGACTCCTCAATCCTGGTGGAATCGTTTTTTTAAATTGACCGGTTTGTAAATTGTAAAGTACTAATTATAAAGTAGCAGGCCTTTCTAACATAATAGTTCTTCAGTCGGGACTGAAACTTGATAGGCTCCATAGTCATTCCAGGACAAAATGAGTTTCAGTCGAATCGATCATAGTTTCATAGTTTCCAGCTACCGAGCCTTGAGAAAAACGCTCCAACGATAGGCAATAGCCTCCCAAGAAAAGTGTTCCTCGTACGCAACGCGGCTTCGCGTGGCAAGATCGTTACGAAAGGTGTCATCGGACAAAACGCGGACCAAGGCACCGTTGAGTTCATCAGGCTGGTCAGGCGACACCAGCACGATTCCAGCATTGGTGATTGGCGCGCCTGTTTCAAGACCCGAATAAGCGATTACCGGGCAGCCGCAAGCGATGGCGGCGATCGCGCTACTTCGACGCGAAGAGATGTGACCTCGAACAAACAAAAGTACATCTATTTTGGAGAGCCTCTCCACGACCTTTTCGGGTTCTATGACGCCCTCTACTGTGAGTTCTATAGGCAGCCCGCAGAGTCCATCCCGGAGATCGGTCTCATGGAGATCGGCGCCACGCCCGAAGACTGAGAGCCTAAGTCTACCGAGTCTCTGTGAAGCGCGACGAATAGATGAGAGAATTGTTGATGTTTCGTCGATACCTGCCTTGCCTCCGGTAATGCTAAAAACTCCGACTGTAGGTACCAGCGAGCGTGGATGGGATGTTTTTGACGGTATAGGTAGAAGTGGGCCGACAGGGACAAACACCGCTGTTGGCGGTACGTCGGATAGCCAGGATAGTTTTTCAGGCGGGACTGTGAAAACCGCGATATCGCTCGCTAGAGCAGCCGTGCGCATAATGCGAACTTGAATGAAGCGTCGAAGAAAATCAATCGGCCGCTGGCCGGTATAGGGATGAACGTCATGAAAAACGATAGCTACTCTTGCACCTACCGAGCGTAGGATTTCGAGGACATGAATTAGTTTTTGAGGAAAGCCTCGCGATGACCAACCCAGGGCAGTGTACTGTACAAGAACCCACCGATCCTTCCAGGCGATGGACTGTCGCCGCAGCAACTTGAGAGAATCGGACCAACCTAAAACATCCCATTGTATTCGGTGAATCTCGATTTGCATGTCATGTGGCCGCAGTGCTGCACTCAGATAGCGAGAGTACTCCTCTACTGCGTCGGTGGGCGTATCCTCCTTACCGAGCAGGGCGATACAGGTCTCAGTCATGTGCGGGTTTCTCTCGACAAGCGTCTAAGAATGCTTCGTTGAATCGATGGCAATTCACAAGTGATCAGCTTTCTCCAGGAATCGCAATGTATTAAGTATATCGGGTCGAAAAAAATGTCGTAACGATGTAAACAAGCAGCCGAGGCAGTGTGTGTTTGCGGTCGTGTTCGTGCCTGAATACGACCTCGTCTGGCTCATCCTCAGGTATACTTTCTCCGGAGGTTTTTAGCAAAGGTGGTTCACGGATTACTTGGACACCGCTTCCGACGCGCAGGGAGACTTTGACGTGTCTGGCGTTCGCTATAATGTTCTGTACGTTTGCTCACACCCTGTCCAGTACACGTCTCCAATTCTCCGCAAGTTGGCTCAACATCCCAACTTGAAGTTAAAGGTGGCTTACTGTTCGCTACGCGGAGCGGAAGCCAACCACGATCCCGAATTCGGGATAGATGTGCAATGGGACGTGCCCTTACTGGACGGATATGATTGGGTCGAAATCCCGAACCATGGTTCCGGTAACGAAGGCTTTTTTGGTCTCTATAACCCGGGCCTTTGGAGGCTCGTTACTGGAGGAAACTTCGACGCTGTTGTTTGTCTAACAGGTTATATACGCGCTTCGTTCTGGATAGTGATGGCTGGCAGCAAATTAAGTGGAGCCGCCGCGCTTTTTGGCACGGACGCCAGCAGCTTAGTTCCTCGCGATGCGCGCAATTGGAAGGTTCCGCTAAAGAAAATCGTCTGGCCGTGGCTTTTTCGCTTGGCAGACCAGGTTGTCGTTCCGTCTTCGGCAGGTGTGAACATGATGCGAGATCTGGGACTGGCCGAAGATCGCATTACGCTTACTCCGTTCGCAGTCGACAATCAGTGGTGGTCGGATCGTGCCGCCCTCGTTAATCGTGATACGGTTAGGGCTTCTTGGGGAATTTCTCCTCACGATCTAGTGGTGCTTTTTTGCGCGAAGCTTCAACCGTGGAAGCGACCACTTGACCTGCTGCGTGCTTTCGCGAAGTCACGAGTAGCCGACTCCATCCTGCTTTTCGCGGGGGAAGGTCCACTGCGCTCGCAAATCGAAAGTGAGGCACAACAACTCGGGGTAGCTTCAAGAGTCCGATTCTTAGGATTCGTCAACCAGAGTCAACTCCCGAGCGTGTACTCCGCTTCAGATCTTTTTGTGCTTCCCTCAGAATACGATCCATGTCCCGTGGTCGTATGCGAGGCAATGCTGTGTGGCCTCCCCGTAATACTTAGCAGCGAAATCCGCGGACGCTTCGATCTAGTTCGTTCCGGACTTACCGGGCATATCTTTCGTTGTGGACAAGTCAATGAACTCGCAGCCGCTCTCGATAAAATTTTGGGTGATCGCCAGCACCTCGAGGCTCTCAGCGAGAACGCCCGGCGACGTATGGTTACTTGGTCTCCCGCGGAGGCTGTTACTGCAATAGAAAATGCCATCTCGCGAGCCGTGCAACGTCGTCGCGGCAATAAAACGCGGCCCCATCTGCAAGGTTCCGAAGAGACGGTTTCTTCTAAAGGTGCCAAAAAATTATGAACTGGCTCTTTCAGAATCTAGGCTCAAGGTTTGTTTTTGCTTTGCGCAATCCAATCTACGTCGCTGGAGCCCTCCTTAAAGAACTGACTCTGTCCGATGAGCGATTCCTTTCGACTATTACTGGGGCTTCGGTAAAAGATATTCGGTCTTTTCTCGACGAACCTATAAAGACTCCCGAGTTTGCAGAGCTCCTTCGAGACGCCGCGGCCTTTTTCCATCGGTCGGAAATCGAAGGGGCGGACCTGTACGCTAAGAAGATCCTCGTTCAGTACGCCGCGATTCGTGCTTTCGCTCCCGATCTAGTAATTGAAACCGGAGTAGCTAGTGGTGTATCAAGTTCATACTTACTTCTTGCCTTGCAGAAAAATGGTCGCGGGACCTTGCACTCGATTGACCTCGGGGATCCCCGTTATCTGCCCGCAGGTAAGTCCCCAGGTTGGATAGTTCCTGATTGGCTAAAATCGAAATGGGTATTTCACATCGGGGATTCCCTGCGCCTTCTTCCTCAACTTTTGCAGCAATTGGGCTCTGTCGACGTTTTTATCCATGATAGTCTCCACACGTATGAACATATGTTATGGGAATACAGGGCCGCCTTCTCTCACATACGCCCTGGGGGTTTACTCTTTTCTGATGACGCCAGTTGGAATCACGCATTTATAGAATTTAAGGCGGAGGTGAAAGCTGAGCATGCCCGAGTCCTTCGCGGAGTTGGCTTTCTTCAAAAAAATGTTTAATACCTCTGATAATCGCAACGAGATAATCGAGCAAGCCCGAAAGCAAGCACGCGAGTTTCCGAATAAGGGTGTCGTTAACGCATTGACGCTTTTGGATATTCCCCCCCTGTAGCAAATCCCCCTCAGCGCGTAATACCCGTCAAGAAACCTGCGAGGTAGTATCCTGCGGGAAAAAATAAGCTACACCTTCTCTTCAAACTCTTCAGAACGGCCCTATTTGCATCAATTTGCTAAACTCGACGTGATTAGTCTTTTAAGAAAATTCCTGCTCGGAAAATTATTTCGGATAATAAATCCGACTTTTAACGAAAAAGAGGTTTTCGCCGTGTTGGTTGCTGTGCTGAACTCCGTCGGCAAGGTGGTGATGGAATGCGTCATCGAGACGAAAGCCGGCGTGATTCTGCAGTTTTTGAACGGACTGAGCGGAGAGTTGCAGGTTACGTTTGAGGAAGGGACCGCAGCCGCCTGGTTGTATAACCTGCTGAAGCCGCACGTCACGCGATTGGTAGTGTGCAATCCACGCCGGAATGCCTTGTTGAAGGTTGGCAACAAGAGTGACCGCATCGACCGGAGATTACCCGAACTGCTGCGTGGCAAGCAACTTTACCCGGGATGGAGCATTGTACGAGTAGCAACACTTCTCGTCACTCATCCAAGGTGGGAGCCGATATGCGGGAAAGCCGCTCGTACGGTTCTGTGCGGGGGGCGATAAGCGATGGTTGTCCCTACCGCAACAATGCCTGCAACACTGGAAAATGTCATGGAGGGCAGCCCGAAGTTTCGAACTCTCCGGCTAATTTGGGGCCGCCTAATCCTTGCCTTTTTCCGGCTTTTTCTTTATTTTCTTTACAAGTCCCGATATCGTATCTTAAAGAGCACTAATATGAGAGAAGCAGTTTGGCTCTGGCTTAGAGGTTCGACGTTGTTGAGGAAACTCTATGAGTTTCCTTTGGCGCGCAAACCGATGACTGCTTTGAGTTATCTGCTCGTTCCAGCTCAGAGGAAACGCCTTTTACGCGTTCGCACAGGGCCTGGAGCGGACCTTGTTTTTGAGATGAATCCCCGCTGGGAAATTCATCTTTGGGAAGGAGATTATGAGTTAAGCGTGCAGCAGGTTCTGGTGGACCGTCTACGTCCTGGGTCTGTATTCTACGACGTTGGGGCGGGATTCGGTTTCTATAGTTCCCTGGGGGCACGTCTTGGAGCGCGAACCTTTGCGTTCGAGCCCGACGAAGAAAATGCCAAAGCAGTACTGCATCACGCAAAATTGAATTCTCTTGCACCACAAATTGAGGTGGTACCGTCAGCGGTTTTGGCCGCAAGTGGAATTACGTATTTTGAGAGGGCACTCCAGGATCGCGGCCATGGCAACGGACTTGTTTCCGAAAGTTCTACCTCAACCACTACTGTCAACTCTACAAGTCTAGATGACTTCGTGGTCCGGCACCCCCTGCCTCACCTTATCAAAATCGATGTTGAAGGCGCAGAATCAGAGGTCTTGAAAGGGGCGGAAGGTTTGTTTGGTCGCTGTCGACCGACAGTCATCTGTGAAGCTCACGATGCATCGAACTCACTTTTTGTTTCGAGTTGGCTTGAGAGAAAGGGATATTTTGTGAAGCACTTGGGCAATCGTAACGACTATCCTAATCACCTCGTCGCAGAGCCAGAATGAAGGAGAAACTCAACGCAACTACCAAAGCTAGGAGGGGGATTTATTCTTCTTCGCATAAGGCCGCTGACGATATCTTCTGCCGCAAGAGTCGCACTCGTAGGGGACGAAGTCCGAATAGTGCAGCCAGCAAATGATCCGTTATTTCTTGGCGCCTGACTCTTGTCAGTGCGCGACTGCCGCATCCTGAACATTCATGGTGGTGTAAAGATTCGTTCGGTTTCTCAGGTCGTACGTCCATCAGTTTAAGATCTGAAAAGTTAGACATGCGGGGCGGCCGACAGGCGCGAAGCTGGAAGTGACGGTGAAGCTGATCCCTGGAGTTCGTTTGGTAATCATGTAAGTTCTACCAAAATTCTCGTTACAAGAGACGCCGAGCCTAGTCCCTAAGCTTGAATCTTCCATAACCAGAATTTGACTGTCTCCCGTAACAGCCGTGGTTTTAACGGTTACCGTGGTTGATCCATTGCTTAGAACGAAGCTACCCACAGGTGCAGAACCACATTTGGCAGGGGATTCTACTGAACTACAATTTGAAAGAGTCCCGTAGGACGATGCCACAAGTGGATGGCCGGCTACATTGCAGATTTGTCCGACGTGGCACTTAGAATCGACTGAGTTCATCGTAGACGCGAACTCCAGCACCTCGTTGTCAGATAGCGAACCGGCGGGGATTATAAAGAGAGACGGTCCGTATATCGTCGGTTTGAGACTATCGCTAAATAGGATGTTTGCGCCTACCATGGTGGCAGTGCCACCGGAAACTTTGTACGCCTGCCATTGATACTGCCACTGACCGTCACCCGTTTCTCGTCCTGGGTTCGTATATGTGGTCTTTACGACCGGAAACGGGTAGCCATAACATGAGGCTGTAATCGTCTGCGTGCCTGGGGACATCCCAACGCCCCAAACGCCAACCACGATCCAGTCCCCTGTCGTTGGCGTGTAGGGGGAGCACGAACCCAGTGAGAGATTTTCCTGATGAGACGAACTCGACGCGACAGACGCGGCAGCAGTGCCCCCAAAGGGATCGCTCAGCCCATGTCTCAAGGTCTGAGTTCCAGCGTAGTTTGTATATCTCCAATCTATGGAATTCGTGTTCGCTCGATTGGCGAAGCGTGCTGGAACTAATCCGGTGATGCGGCGAGCAACATCAGATTGACCAACAACATAGTTATTAAAAAATCCTACTTGCCTTTGCCAGAGAGGGCTTAGCGTAGAAATGGCAGCCACGTCTGGATTTATTACCACGGCTGGACCTGAAACGAAGCTACTGTTTAAGACCGTTGGGCCCGGGCCTGTTGTCCCGTCTACCTCGATAACACTGCCCGTTCCGCCATTATCTGCCATTTGGATGTTATCTAGGATTGAATCGCAATTGCTATTCGTACACCAACTTGTGAACCACACAGTGGGTGGGAGGGGTTTCGCAAAGTTACCTTCCTGTATCACGTTGCGTGCGTAAAGTCCGGCCCCATTTGTCCCTCCCTTGACTTTAATACCTCCGCCAGCCAGGTTAGCGTCCGTGATGTAGATTAAGCCGCTTCCCTGGCCCGCCGAAGCATCAATCAGAATCGCCGCTGAGTTATCTGATTTGGGAGCTCCTCTAGCAACGTATGCATTTCCAGAGCAGCCATAGTCACGTAGCCAAACCCAAAAAACGTTACTAACAATGTCGGTACAGGGTCCATTTGATGGGGTCTGAAGTACTTGCGAACTTACGTTATCTAAGATCAAACTCTGGACTCCACACTTCCCGGTTCGATCGTTATTCGAGCATTCGGCGATGATAACGGCGCGGCCTGGATACTGAATCTCAAAATTAGCGATGTAGATCGGGCTATTTATGCCCGAAATCCAGATACCCGGGTGGTTACGATCGGTATTCCCTCCGCCAACTAGGTGCGCGCGAGGTTTATGCCCATTGGGCCCACCAGGTGCATCGCCCATTCCGATTACATTTATAGAGCAGCCGTTGCATTGCAGCCACCCCGCCGGTGGGTGCAGATAATTCGGATCATTTGGTCCCAGGAGCCAGATACCGGCGTCACGCGTCGGATTTGCCGAGGAGTTCGAACTTACATACACCGTGCCACTCCCTGCGGCGGTCCTGCCGCCACCTGGGAGTGAAATGAATGCGCCGTAGACTGTATGCTTTGCTGTTCTCAGTGACAGTCCATCATTCATATCACTACCTAATGTAGAAACGTATCGAATTGAAATAACCTCAGATACATTCGCCGTTAGCCTTTGATCCTGGGGAGGGATTCCGGCTGGAATCGAGTTGAACGAAGCCTGAATTAACCCAATTAATGAAATGCTGGTAATGAGAACATGCAAAAGTACTGTAAGCATTAGCTTCTGTTTTGTCTGCCGCGACAACTCTCCGAGAGATGTGCTCGTCGGCACTCTCTAGTTTAAGTGGAGAGCATACTAGTGCAAAGAGTTTACCGACAACAACTTTGCTAGAACGCGTGCGATGTGCGATGTAAGGTTTCTTCAGAAAGACGATTCTAAGAATTCACGCCTGCCCCTTTCGCCTTTCGCTTCATTTGCAAAACTTCCTTTAGAGACCAATTGAGTAGTGAGATGCACGAGCGGCGCACAAACGACTTGCGCTCATATACTCTTCTGAAACACGAAAACTCCGTGTGTAGCGGCGGAAGGCGGACAAACTTTTTCCGTTAAAGGCTCCATCCAGAACGACACGGGCACCATGAAATGGCGAATTTTCCAATAAGCACGTTGCGTAAAAGAGGATTCAGCGGAGCCGACGTAGGAGGCAGATTGTACTTGATGAACGAGGCCACGTTTCCGATTGTATAAGGCTTGCGCCATATGGACATACAGTCGATCAGCCAGTAGGAATTCTTGACCGAACCAATTGACTAGAACGGCGCCACATTTTTCGACTTCTTTAATCCAATCCTTCGGTTCTCGCGGGAAAACATGTGAATCTTTGGCTTTCGATGGATCTTTTCCCGAGATTACTTCCATGAAAATCAGCCAACCGCCTGGCCTGACAACGCGGACCATCTCTTGGATAGCCTTGAACTGTTGGTCGTAAGAGATGTGTTGGATCACCGTTATGTCCGACAAACAGTCGAACGCAGAATCCGAGAACGGCAAACTTTGGGCCATACCGACCGTCAATGGGTCGGTAGTTTTGTTGGTACGCGCGATTCGCAGCATGCCGAACGTCGCGTCAACTCCGACTGACGAGAATCCAAGCTCTTTGTAGCGTCTAACCCATCGACCGGTTCCGCAACCGACATCAAGAATCCGGGCCCCATACGGGACTTCCGCGATGGCGAGGGCACGCTTAACGGCACGAAACTGCAAGTTATCGGTAAGTCGGTTGAACCATGGAGGAGCAAGTGGATGCAAAATAGGTGCAAATCCCGCGTCATCAGTCGGATTGCCATGATCGGCTAAATTTGACCAGTATTCCTTAGGAGAGTACATGCTGTGATTAACTCGTAGATGGAAGAGCGATTACTTTGGCGCCACGACTTTGCGAGTCTCTAAAGAGCACCTGCGAAACATTCATTTAACTATCTCTTTGTGTGCCTAGCCTTATTTCAATTTACTATGGTCGTGAACTCCGCAGTTTTTGCGCTCACTTGAAGTTTGAACAGTATTCCGAGAACGAGCCAAAGATAACTATTCATCACGAAGTCTTGGTATGCGATAAATCCATAAAAGCTAATCGGGTACATCATAAGGAATGCGTACCAAAAAATCGCAAAGGCGATCGGAAAATAAGGAGAACCTCTTAAACTCTTCACGGCTTGCCAACTCGAGAAACAGATTGCCGTTGCCAATGCTATCCATAGCAACAAGCCTAGGACTCCGAGTTCGAGTATAAGTTGACCGTAGCCATTTTCAACCCCAATGCGCATTGGGGTCGCGTGCATGATGCGAGCTACATACTGAACTCCCAACGATGATGTACCGATTCCATATCCATAAGGCCAATTTGGGTACTCGAAGGCTAGAAGGAAGTTCTGTAGCGGGTAATCACGAGAGCGCGAGACCAATTCACTTGTGGGACTTCGAGGGTCCAATGTCTCCGAGTATATCGCAATACGACTAGAGAGCTGGTCAGGAAATAGCACCAAGAGAATCACGATGGCAACACCGACAAAAACCGCCGCCCGCTGGATCGTTCGCACTACGCGCAATCCTTGGCGATTGCGCCATGGTGCGCCCCACAAAAATCCCGCAGCGATAAAAAAGGCACCAGCGAAATTCCATAATAGAACCCCTCTTGATGCGGTCATTACCGTGCCCGCCGCCACAACACCGATGCAAGTGAAGGCGATCAATCGGCCTCTGCGACTGCGTAACAGAAGAAATCCTCCATAACCCAGGGTAAGAGTCCAGGACACAATCAAAAAATCCTGAAATCGCCCGGCACTGACAAAAACGGACGTCGGCCTGTAGGCAATTAGACCAGAGATTGGAGAGGCTCGGTAGTTCGTACTCAAATCACGAATGTCTTCCTGCATAACACTCGGATTTAGAAATGTATGGCCAAGGATGGCTTGAGCTATACCGAGGCATACTACAGCAAGAATCAGCACTGAGTTGAAAGCTAGAAAGTGACGTAGCCGTCGCTCCGAATCGATAAAGAAATATCCTATATACAACAGAGGCACGTACAAGAAGTAGAGCTTCATTCCCATTACACCGTAAAAAAGACTGGTGGAGTTGGGGTTAAAGACTTGAATCAACCCGAAAAAGAAAAAGCAAAGCAATGGGACCAGGAATGCGGGTCGGAATCGTTTAAGCGGTTTGCTACGTAGGCTTTTGAAGAAGGCGAGATAGAGAAGGATAGCAATTCCGTCCTTCGCGAAGTAAATGAACATGTTGTTACCGAGATACTTGCGGACGAAATCCTCAAATAAGATCCAAGTGATAAAGACGTATAAGCCCTTACGCCAGTCATTAAGAATTGCCACGATGCCTATCGCGCCGAGGGCAAACAGCCCCATGTAAATAAGAGAGTTGACATCACCGCCTAGGATGAATTCGGAAACCTCATACGCGACCAATACGATTAGAACGAGCGATGAAATAGTGAACCCTAGCCCACGGACATTACGTATCGGTGTTAATACGCTAGACATATCCACGACGCAGAACAGGCTTGAGCAGAATAATGAACGGTAACGAGGCTTCGAAGTTCAAAAGCAGGCATCCAACAAAGGATACACGGATTGGTCGAATCGCTATAGTCTATAAGCAGCATCTCAAAGCGACTTGTGAAACAATGCGACCTGTCCATTTTTCAAATTGCCTAGGCCAAGGATTCTTTTCGATCTTTGCTTTGCCCTCAAAAATTGCCAAATGAAACTCCTCCTGTATTCCCATTTTTGCGCGCCGAGTGTCGGTGGCGTCGAGAGTATCGTTCTTTCGCTTGCCACAGGTCTCGCTGAAATATGCGGTGCGGATGGCAGGCGCGAATTCGAGATAACCCTGGCAACCCAGATAGCGGCGGGAGCTTTTAATGATAACTCACTTCCGTTCCCTGTTATCCGGCAACCCTCCCTTTTCGAATTGCTCAAATTGATCCGTTCCGCTGACGTAGTCCATATTGCGGGTCCATCGCTGGCTCCTCTCGTGATGGGATGGCTTTGCGGCAAAGTTGTGGTCATTGAACATCATGGTTTTCAGACAATCTGCCCAACCGGTCAGCTTTTGATTGAGCCTGGTGGTGTCCCTTGTCCGGGACATTTTATGGCGGGGCGTCATATTAAGTGCTTAGAGTGCCGGCCCGACAAAAACTGGTTGGCTTCTCTGAAGCTATGGTCATTAACCTTTGTTCGCCGATTCCTTTGTTCGCGCGCTGACGCAAACATCATGCCGACGGACTGGCTCGGTCGATTAACGAATGTTCCAAAAAGTGCAACGATTCCGCACGGAATTGAAATGGTTGTCCACAATTCTGGCCCGCAAGTTTTGTCCGGACCTCCTCGCATCGTCTTTCAAGGACGGCTGGTCACGACGAAAGGCTTACCCTTGCTGCTGGAAGCTGCTAGCATTCTTCGATTACAGAACCGAGAATTTGAGCTTCTGGTGATTGGCGACGGCCCGGAACGCGCTGCCATCCAGAGATTAGCCTGTAACTTAGACATCTCTTCCCATGTTCATTTTGCCGGAAGTGTTCCGGCAGCAGAATTAGATTCCATGTTTGCTGCGGCCAAAATCGTTGTCGTGCCTTCGCTTGGAGGTGAAGTTTTTGGCCTGGTTCTTGCCGAAACCATGTCTCGCGGCCTTCCCATTGTGGCGTCGGATCTCGGGTCTTTCTCAGAAGTCTTGGCTGACACCGGCCTTTTGTTTCGAATAGGCGATGCACGAGGTCTTGCTGCACAGATCGGGCGCCTCCTGGACGACCCGGCCTTTGCGTCTCAATTGGGTCTCCGAGCTCGAGCGCGGATTTCTGAAAGATATTTGCGCGCCGACATGATAGACGCACATGCAGAACTCTACAGACGATTGCGCCGTCCGGTGCAACCTGGCGCTGCGGCAGACTCCAATTCGCTCTGCTAGCATGTTAAGCTTCGGTGTGATGTCCAGAAGTTTTCTACCTCGTGTTCTTGGTTTAATTCCTCCATCCGTTAGACGGACCGTCATCGGTCGCTCTGATCGACCTTCGAAGATTGCTACGATTTTGCATAATCTCTTTAACCGGGCCCCACAAGATCGTTCAGAAATGTATCCGTGCCATGGCACGCTTCAAGGTTTTAAAATGTCGACGGATTGGAAGCGCTATCGTGGCTATGTTTACGGGAATTGGGAGCCAGTCGCAACTGAAGCCATCCAGTCCTCTGTGACCCTTGGAATGTGTGCGTTCGACATAGGCGCTCATCTCGGCTACTACTCCCTTCTTCTTGCGAAATGCGTCGGTCCAATCGGACACGTTGTGAGCTTTGAAGCAGCGCCAAACAATTTCTTAACCCTTCAGAGGAATGTATCCGTAAACGACTTAAAAAATGTGCAGTTAATTAACCAAGCTGTGTATTCACAGAACACAACAATCTCGATGTCAGTGTCTACCGCAGATACAGCTTCCGGCGACTGGTCAATAATCCGAGAGCCGAATGGTGCCAGCATCCAAGTTCAAACAATTGTTCTCGATCGATTTTGTGAAGAACGCCAGATTTTTCCGGACTTTCTCAAGATTGATGTAGAGGGAGCCGAATACGATGTTCTCGTGGGGGGACGTGAAATCATCGCGCGTAGACGGCCCACCATGTTAATCGAACTGCATCATTTCGACGGGAATCTGGAAGCAAATCTGGTCCCTGATTTGTTGCGCAAGTGGAATTACGAGATTCGTTGGCTGGAAAAATGGTCCCAGACCAGTCAAATTCTAGCTCAACCAATTTCGACGAAGCCGGTTGAGGAGCCCCAATTCAAATAGTTTTAGTTTGTGACTTTTTAGATTCGACGGACTGCCAAAAATCCAGGCTTTGTTCAAACCGGTGTCCTGTTAAGTGAGTCTTTCAAGACTTGCCATGTCTTTTCAGCATTCTCATCCCAGTTACAGTTTGACGCTACATATCGAGAAGCAGCCACACCCATTGACACGCGCAACATATCGTCGCCATGAATCTTGCGGATCAACGATGCGAGCTCTACTTGGTTCCGAGGATCTCGGAGGATCAGCCCGGTTTCCCCATCCTGCACCAGTTCGCTGGCTCCAGCATTGGCACTAGCGATCACAGGAACGCCACAAGCCATGGCTTCAAGAATGGGAAGACCGAAGGAATCTTCGAGGGAGGGCCCGACATACAGATCCGCGGCGGCGTAGAAGGCTAGAACGTCCATGGAGGGTTTTTCGAAACGAACTCGCTTTTGCACTCCAAGTTTCTCGATTAAAGGATGATATAAGGTGGGCTCATCAGCGCCAACAACAAGAATTTGCAAAGGAAGATCCTTAAGTAATGCACTCGCCTCGATCAGCGCGTCGAGTCCCTTCTTTTTCCAATCGTTGCCTATCAGCAGCAAGAGAAAGTCACTATCTTGATACGAAAGGGACTGTCGAGCCGCGACTCTCTTCGTTATCCGTGCTTCTGAGGTAAATTTTAATGTATCAACGGCGTTAGGAATGACAACCGTATCTTCACGCCGAAAATGAAACTTCAACTGTTTCGCGACAAGTGAAGAGACGGCCATTAATCGAACGCGCCGATTACTGTAGACCCGCCGTTCGAGGAACTTTACAAGGCTGTAATACATTTTTCGGTGAACTACGCGAGGCCAAGAACGGAGAGGCAGACGGTGCAAGGCAAGCTCTGATCGCACTTGTTCATAAAAAGCGTGAAAAACAATGTGAACGACGATCACATCGGCGTCGGGGCAATTGATTCCTGGCGAATAGACAATATCCGGCCGAACTCTACCTGAGCGCTTGTCCTGTCGTCTTTGCCAGTAGTTAGCGGCGAACCACCATAAGTATTTGATTAAATGAGGTCCTGGGATGTCAGAAACCTGATGCCAGCGGATGTCTACTTGCTCGCCTGGTAACACTAGGGCAGCCGGCCGCACGCCGTTAAGCTGCGAAACTCTCTGGGAGTACAGCTCAATACTGCATCGACCCGTGCGAACCAAGCGTTCGATTTGCTCGATTACGCAGCCTTCTGTTCCATGTTGACGATCCAAGAATGGAGAAACGACCGCTAGTCGCAAATTGACCCCGTTTTAGACATCTGTCCTTTGAAAAGGGCAATTCATGACAGCAACTCAGAGTGTCATGCGAGAATGCTCATACAAGCGAATACACTCCTCTGAATTGCATGCGGGTTGTCCTTTCTCGACAGTAACGCCGCACCAAGGACACTTAGGTCGCAGGAGTTCAGTCAACCAGGCCTTGATCAGTTTTAGCACGGGACCGATTTTACCACTTCTATTGGCTCGACAATCAACAACCCAGCCGGTCTTAGCCAATGCTTCGCAGGGTGATCAACGCTAACTTTTAAATCTGCAGCGGTTTTCTTATCGCAACCTTTGCAAATGATCGGCGATGACCTGACGAAAGATCTCGTCGAGCCCGATGGTGATAGACCACTTGGGATAATGTGATTTGAACTTGGAGAGATTAGAGATATAGCAAATGTGGTCGCCTTTGCGATTTTGATCGACATATTTCCACTTTAGCTTTTTGCCGCTCATTTGCTCAATCTTAGCTATAGCTTCGAGCATCGAGATGCTATTGGTACGACCACCGCCCATGTTGTAGACCTCGCCTGGGCGAGGATTGGCGGCAAATTCCTCTATGGCGCAGACGACATCATGGCTGTGAATATTGTCACGGACTTGTTTTGCTTTGTACCCGAAGACAGAGTAGTTGCCATCGGCAAGCGCCACTTTCACGAGATAGGACAGAAATCCATGTAATTCGACGCCGGAATGAGAGGGGCCTGTAAGGCATCCGCCGCGCAATATGCCGACATTCATGCCGAAATACCGGCCGTATTCTTGGGCCATTAAATCAGCGGAAGCCTTTGAAGCTCCGAAGAGAGAGTGGAGCGTACGGTCAATGCGACAGTTTTCGTCGATCCCATCGAAATCCTCGGCGCGAGCATATTCCCAGCGGGATTCGAGCTCCTTGAGTGGGATCTCATTTGGGGAATCACCATAGACCTTGTTTGTGCTGAGAAAGACAAAAACAGCTTCCGGAGCATAGAGACGCGTGCACTCCAAGAGATTGACGGTACCTAGGGCGTTAACTTCGAAATCAAGCGTGGGGATTTCTTTGGCCTTGTCATGGGAGGGCTGGGCAGCGCAATGAACAATTAAGTCAAAATGCTGCGCCCGAAAGAGTTCCTCGACAGCACTCCGATCCCGGACGTCGATTTGATGGTGGATGAAACGTTTAGTGACCCTTCGGAGTCGATCCAAGTTCCAAGTTGTGTCCCCCGCTTCGCCGAAGAATACCCGACGCATGTTGTTGTCGAGGCCATGAACAACATGTCCCTTGCGATCAAAATGTTCTACGGCTTCTGACCCGATAAGCCCACTGGAGCCCGTAACAAGAATTGTCCGCGTTTTCATGACCCTACTTTTAGTTTAGATGAAGTTGCCATTCCACATTTACTTTTCAAAGAGCACTGAGTTCTCTTCGTAATCTACATCGAACGGTTCCATCGCAGCTTGAAGGAAGAGGAAGTCTGGGTGCGCGAGTATCGCAGCATCGAAGAAGCGCGTGCATCGATCGGGTTATGGATCGAGGAATACAATCACAATCGACCACACCAGGGTCTGCAAAATCGAACGCCTCGTGAGGTGTTCCTAGCTTGGGAAGCTATGCAACCGTCCGAGGCCCCACGTGTCTGTTTCGAAGGGTGCAGTATAGCAAGAGAACGTCTAAAGAAAACTCTTAAGATTTAAATTGAAAGACTGAGTATTCTGTCGTTACCACTTCTTCGCCAACACCTCCACAATCTTCCCCAACGCCTCCAAATCCCGCGTATCAATCACCTCGCCCGGCGAATGCGAATACCGCAGCGGCCACCCCAGCGCCACATCCACCGCTCCGTACCGCTGGAATACCGACCCATCATTCCCGCCGCCCGTCACTCCATACTGCGCCGCGATCCCGTTCTGCTTCGCCAGTTCCGCCACGCGATCCACATACGGCAGAGGCACCACATTCGAGTTGTCCACCGCCCGCACCACAAATCCCTTCCCAATTTCCGCATCACCAAATCGTTTCGATTCCAGTGGCGAATCCGCGCTCACAAACGTATCAATCGCAAACACAAAATCCGCTTCGCGCCCATCCTTCGCCGCCTGTTCCGCAAACGCCGCCGCCCCCTTCAGTCCCACTTCCTCTTCCGTCGACCACACAAACGTAACATCGCGTCCCGGCAAATTCGGCCCCATCGCCTTCACCGCCGCAATCAGAGCCGCGCATCCCACCCGGTCGTCAAAGCTTCGTGCATTCGCCCGCGTCCCCAGTAATGCGCGATATTCCTTGGGTATCGTCACGTAATCGCCCACCGCGATTCCCAACTTTTCCGTTTCTGCTCTTGTCTTCGTGCCCACGTACACTCGCGCCGGCTCATCCATCGCCTTGAAGCCGGTGGGCCATTCGAATCCCGCCTTCTCCCACCCAGCAGGCAATTCCAGCACCCCGCCTGTCGCGTTCCCGTCCTTCTTATGTACCAGCACCACGTGGCCCAGAAAATATTGCGGGTAGCCGCCGCCCAGCACGTCCACCTGCAACCGCCCATCGTCCTCGATCTTTTTCACCTCGTACCCGATTTCATCCATGTGCGCCACAAACGCGATGCGTGGCGTCTTCTCATCCCGCTTCCCACTATCCATTTGCAGAACCAGATTGCCCGCTGCATCCGTCGTTAGTTTTTTCTGCGCCCACTCCGGCAAAAGGCTCGTCACCAACTTGCGCACATTCCCTTCATGTCCGCTTGCCCCATACACCTCGGTAAGCTCCTGAATCAAAGACGTACCCGCTCCAACACTGCCAGCTTCCCCGCCGGCGGCCTTTGGCTTTGCGATTCCCAGGTACGTCTCCAGCAGTCGTTCCAATCCTTCGCTATCCGCCCAAGCTGTCGTTTCCCCCGGTGTTGCTGGCCAAAGCACCGGCACTCCCAATTCTGCAAATCGTTCCGGCAACGCCGAACCTTTTACGTAAGACGCGATCCTTGGCGCCGTGGCCGTGATTCTTTGCAGCGTGATTTTTTCTTTCTCGGCCAACGCTCCGAGTTGTCCCGCCAATGTCGCACTATCATTTTTCGCATCGGCCATAACGCCCAGCAACACGCCGCTGCCCGGCCTCGCTTCCTCCACCTTGGCATCCTTTTCCGTAGGAGCAACCGGCGTCACTCGCCCGACCCACACCAGTTCGTCTGGATGCACCTCCGTTAGCAACCGGTTCAACCCACGTCCTCCAATCCATTGCTGAGTCACGAACGCCAACGTCGTCGTTCCGCTAGCTTGGCTCTCCTTACCATGCGCCGCCAGATGCAAAAGAACCTCACTTCCCACGCGGTCTCCTACCGCTGGTCCGGCTACTTCAGAATCTCCAACCGTGAACCTCTTCCGCTGCAACGCAACTGGATCCAGCACATCCACGCCCGCCGCCCGCACTTCCTCCGCGCTCTTTGCGCCAATGTCCACGTACATTTCTTCAATATGATTCATCTTCGGCGGATTCAACCGCCCCGGCGACAGATGCACGCTCAATCCCGCGAACACGCCGTTCACTTGTTTCCCTCCACGCGTCATCACCCACACCGGTTGCGTGAATTCCAGCGAATCAAACACCGGATTCGGCGCCGCTTGTGGCAACCTCTGCACCCGCAGATATCCATCCGCGGTAATCTCGCTCACCACATACCCCGGTTCGTCGATCGCCGTCACAATCAACCGGTGTGGTGCTCCACTTCCCCACGTCACCGTCACATTCCCCATGTTGTCCACTTGTGGCGAAAGCCCGAACCCGCTCAGCTCCCGTTTAATCTCTTCGCCAAGCTGCTGCTCGTGTCCGCTCACCGCCGGCGTCTCCCAAATTTTCTGTTGCCCCCAAGCCCCCGCCGCTGCGCAGCATAAGATACTCCCCGCCACCACCATCTTCCGCACCAAGGCCCTCATCTGTCCCCCTAGTTCTGTCAGCTTGCCCAACTCAAAAATTTCAAACTCTCTCTTGGCAGCATGTACGGCAGCAAATTCCTTTAGAATCTGCACTTACCTTAAATCAGCCACTAACCTCTTTCCATTCTTCACTTATAAAAGTGATAGCAAACAAAGTACTTCAAGCGGGATTGTGTCTTTGACACAGGGTTGGTATAGAATGCAGTTACTATGCCAGAAACCTCGCTGTCTCAAATCGCTTGGGAATACCTTAAAGCCACTGCCGCGTATTGGTGGTTTTTATTTGTGGGGGTGCTGATGCCCCTCCCAGACATTTGGAAGCACATTCATCCCAGAGGCGCAGAGCTTCCAATCCCGCGATGGATACGATGGAGTATAGGGGTTATTTGCCTTTCGTTGGCACAATTTTGTGCATACAAAAATCAAACGGAAAATCTGAACAAGGTTATAGACGAGAAGCAGCAATTATCAATACAAAAAGACGAGTTAGCTAGACAATTAAGTGCGGCAAACAATGAGCCGAATTTCAGTCTTGAGATTAATCAGCTCGGAGCTGCGCCTGCGCCAGCCCGTAAAGGGGTAGTTGTTTGGATAGCTGGAGTTATTAAGAATTTTGGTGGGTCCGGAATCGTGGACGGCTTTTTTGCGGATTTAAATGTAGATGGGAATGTGATTCATGGAGAGTTCCCTGTGCCGCCCGGCCCAACTGAGAAGGTCACACTTGGAAGACGTACTCATGGGCGAGATCTCGTCGTAAGTGGAGCTGATTATTGGGGTAGAACTGCACAAGTTACTCCAATTCTCCATGACCTGAAAGCACCCGGCTGGCTGTTTGTAATATTCAAGGGGGTGACGATGCAAGAATTGTACGAGAAGAGGGCTAAATTAACCCTTTTTTGCGCCGACATGTCAGGAAAGAAAAGTTCCGCAGGGAAAGTATTCGGAACCAATAAAGAAGCTGACTTTCTATTTCTAGATCAGATTCAAAAGCATTAGGCCGCGTCTTGAACTCTGGCAGTCAGGTCTTTGTATTCGATGTTCGGAGAGCCGATGAGTTTGAGCATCGTATCGCGAAATAGATAAGGGTTTTTACGGTTATTAAAGCGGAAGCACATTTCGTCAAGATAAGCGGGGAGATGTTTCGCAGAGACTTTATGCCATGTGCCCACAATACCGCGCTTAAGAAGGGAGAAAGCGGATTCAACCGTATTCGTATGCACGTCTCCATGTGCGTATTCCCGCGAGTGATTGATGGTTTTGTGCAGGTTCTTCTGCATCTTGTCGAGTGCCCAAGGGTAGATAGCGGACTCGTCAGTGATAATCACTTCCACGTGGCTCCCAACGTTCGCATTGATAATCTCACGGACGGTTGCGGACTTGGCATCCTCAGCGCGAATCATTCGGAGATCGCCGTTGCGCTGGCGAATGCCAATAACGACTTGCTTCTCGGGACGGTCACGCCATTTGCGCGGTTTTCCACCAACGTAGGTCTCATCAATCTCCACTGTGCCACCCAACTTGTTCGGAGTCGTTTCGAGCATCGCGGCGCGAATCCGATGCGAAAGATACCACGCCGTTTTGTAGGTCACTTTCAGCATGCGTTTGAGTTGGTTCGCGGACATGCCCTTGCGCGACTCACAGAGCAGGTAGGTCGCGAGAAACCACTTCCACAGTGGGAGGTGGGTATCGTGGAAGATGGTTCCCGCTGTGGCAGAGAACTGATAGCGGCAGGCATCACAGTCAAACTGGTGGCGAGCCGTTATGCGCGAAATCTTGTCGGACTTGCAGGATGGGCAGGTAATACCATTTGGCCAGCGAAGGCGTTCGAGATAGGTGCGGCATTTCTCTTCGCTACCAAAATCTTCAATCAGAGAGCAGAGGTCTAATTCTTGACTCATAAAGACTCCAAAAAGAAGAAAGAGAAGCATCCCAAGGACATGACAACGGACGAGGCGGTTAAGCACCTGTTCCATCCCAAGGTCGTGGAGCACGTGAAGAAACATGCCGAGGGGAAGCCGGGGAAGAAGTGACTGATCATGACAAAAGTGTACCGGAGAGCAGGCCTTGTGTCAAGTATATAATCCCGCTTCAAGTCCTTTGCTTTCTGCACTTACAAAAAACAGGGAAAGGGGGTGCTGCCGTGCACCCAGGCTACCGGCTCAGCGTCTCGATCAACAGTTCTTTCTTCGCTTCCGCCAAAGCATCCATCGATCGCAGTGACGCGCTGTAGCCGCCCAGCGCCGCCGCCGTCAATCCGGCAAACGCAATCACCGGCAGCCACGGACTGTTCGTCCACTGCCCCGCAAACAATACCACCGTGCATATTCCGCCCAGCAGAATCTGTACGCCGAATGCCGTCCACACCGCGATTCCCGAGTTTCGTTGCCCCTTCATCTTCCCGATCTCCATCTTTTTCGGAAAGCTCAGCGAAGACCAGTTGGCAATCGACAGTTGCCCCAGAACGGCGAACACTGCTGCGCCAATCGTCGCAAAAAAGCGCGGCAGCGAAGGCAAACCCATCCGCCAGATCAGCAAGCCAAACGCCAACGTAAGTTCAAACACTACCAGCGACACCAGAAATAGGTTTTTCCCCAGCAGCACCTCGCGAAATGATACCGGCGCCATGAAATAGGTCTGAATCCCCTTGCCCTCATACGCGAACGAATTGTAAGCGGGCGATACCAGAATCAAAATCAGGTA
>Ga0070762_10000141_pt1 | contig 25972 bp, 22 predicted proteins | sample HubBroMetageREF2_FD_66726 | JGI IMG/M metagenome (GOLD analysis project Ga0070762, IMG submission 66726) | Reference soil microbial communities from the Hubbard Brook experimental Forest, New Hampshire, USA - Hubbard Brook CCASE Soil... | ecosystem: Environmental > Terrestrial > Soil >...
CGGGGCATGCTCGTCGGCCTCGAGCATCTCTAGCACGGCCATCAGTTGGCCCTGCTGCACGGACGTCAGCCCCTCCCATTTCACGTGAAACGCTCTGTGTGCGGTTGCGGCGGTCAGTCCGGTAGCGGAGTGATGACGAGATACCGCTCGGGCTCGTTGCCCTCGCTATGCGTCTCCACGCCACCACGTTCGCGCAGATACTCGTGGACAATCCGTCGCTCAAACGGCGGTAGCGGGTCGAGATCAACGGGTTTGCCCGAGCTCAACGCCTCGCCGGCCGCCTCATCGGCGATCGCGCGCAACGCCTCAGCACGGCGCGCACGATATCCGTTGGCGTCGATAACGACCCGCACCGAGGATGGGCCCTCTGGAAAGACGATTCGCTGCGCCAGATGCTGCACGGCGTCGATGGTCTGTCCATGCCTGCCGATGAATAGGCCGACGTCCTCCCCGTCCAGCCGGCCGCTGAGCACACCATCTTGCTCGGCGACCTCGATCTCCGCGTCTAGGCGCAGCCCATCGACGACCTCCTCCAGCAGCTCCTCGAGTGCCTCCGCGGGCTCGAGCTCGTCTGTGTCTGTCGTCATATCGCCATCCTCGTGGACGTCTTCGCGGTCACTCATCGTCTTCTACCAGAGCGTTTCTTCTTCTTACGCGGCGGCCGTGGGGGCGGGGGGCCACTCGAGATGCCACTACTCGTGCCAGCAATCTCTGCACCGGCCACCCCGCCGCCCGTAGCTCCGGCTGCGGCATCGGCGATTGCCTGGCGCAAGGGGCGCTTGGGCTTGCCGTTTGAGGAGCCTGACGAGCGATCGACCCGTGGTGGTGGTGGCAGACGGCGGCGGATCAAGTACTGCTGGCCGATCGTCCACAGGTTAGTGGTGATCCAGTACACCAGCAGTCCAGCCGGATACCTGTACAAGATCACGACGAAGATCAGTGGCAGCAGCAACATCATGCGGCGCTGCGTGGGGTCCGCGGTAGCCGTCGCGATCAGCGTCGAACCGAGCTGAGAGCCGACGTAGAGCAGGATCAACACGACCAGCACCACCCCGGTCGCCTTACTGGTGATGTCAGGCAGGAAAAGGAACTTGGCGGAGTGCGGGGCGACCGTGTTACAGGTCGTGTCTTCGACGAATTTAGAGGGCAGCTTGGCGACCGTGGCGATGTGCGAAGCAGCTTTGTATGTGCTCGCGAGGTGCGCGTGCGCGTTGTAGTAGGAGACGAGCTGCGTGCCGCAGATGTGCTTCTTGAGATCCGTCCGCAGCATGTAAAAGAGGGAGATGAACACCGGCAACTGCATCAGCAGCGGCAGGCACGATGCCAATGGATTGATCCCTCTCTCTTGGTAGAATTTCATCATCTCCTGCTGCTGGCGCTGTTTGTCGTCCTTGTACTTCTCTTTCAGCGCGCTTAGTTCAGGAGCGAGCCTCTGCATCTCCTGCATAGACTTGAGTTGCTTGTAGGTCAGCGGGACGAGGATCGCGCGGATCAGCACCGTCAAGCCCACGATCGAGAGGCCCCAACTGCCGCCCACGACGTGGGCATGGATGAAGACCATGATCGCTTCGAAGAGGCTGATCAGGGGCGAGAACGCGTCCTGGATCACGTTGGCGAGGATTGGCATGCGCTAGGGAGTCTCGGCGGTCGTGGTAATGAGCTGTTGTATGAGGCCTCGTGCGCTGCGACGACCGCTGGTCACGGGCTATTCGCCCACGCCTGCTCAGCCGCCATGATCGGGGCCCTGGATGGGACTCCCAATCCTGAAAACTCGCTGTGCCTCCACCGGATCGTACCCGCCGTGGCTCCACGGGTTGCACCTGAGTAGACGCCATGCCGCGAGCACCAGGCCCCTAAGTATGCCGTACTGGCGAATCGCCTCCACCGCGTAGCGCGAGCACGTCGGCTCATACTTGCAGCGCTGGGGAATCGCTGGCGAGATGACGTGCTGGTAGACGACTATCGGGGTCACAGCGACCGTCCGCAAGATCCGCTTGAACCCCCATGCCTCATGGCGAGAAGCGCTCTGAGCTGCTGACCGGCTCATCGTCCCAGACCGTCCGCCGCCGTATCGACAATGCCCACGCGCAGGCCAGCCCTGGAGATCAGGTCCGTGAGCGCCGCATCGACGCCAGCGAGACCCTCACGCTCCGCAAGCTCACCGGCAGGCGGTCGAGCGACGACGACGACGTCCTGATCTGCCTTCAGATCCCCCTCAGCCCGTGCAAACGCCTCTCGCAGCAGGCGCTTGACCTTGTTGCGTTGCACTGCTCCTCCGACCTTGCGCGACACCGACAGGCCCAAACGCGGCTGCTCGGTAGAAGCATTCGGGAACGTGTAGAGCACGAGATGGCGGTTCGCAATCGAGCGACCCTGCCGATACACCCGCTCGAACTCCGCGCTGCGCGATAGTCGTCCGCGTCCAGGCGGCCGCGGGCTCATCGCTCGCGCCCCGGCTTCGTGCGGCTCCTCGACAAGACGACCCTTAGGCCGAGAGGCGCTTGCGCCCCTTGCCACGGCGACGCTTCAGCGTAAGGCGCCCGGCACGCGAGGCCATACGCGCACGAAATCCGTGGGCCCGGGCTCGCTTGCGCTTCTTTGGCTGGTAGGTGCGCTTCATGGCGGCTTGCAGTATAGGACCGTCCAGCGGTCTCTGATTTTTCCCGCCAAATGCGGGCAGCCCCCAAGAGCCTCTCAGAGCGTTGGGTATAGTCGCTCGACCGGGCCTTCGGGCCCCCCTACGAATAGTTCCCAGCACTGTCTCTGAAGAGGAGCGGACCGACGCTGCCGTGAATCACCAGCTCGAGCACATATGGTCGCGCGTACAAGCACAGCTTGTACTTGTCGTCGACGAGCCCACCTATCGCATCTGGCTCGAGCCGCTCCAGCCGGTCGAGCTCACCGACGACCGGCTCGTGCTGCAAGCACCAGTTCACGCATGTGGATGGATTACCCAGCGTTTCGGCAGGGTGATTCAGGCGTCAGTCGAGCTCGTACTCGGCGCGAGCGCCTCCGTCGAGCTCATCGAGCCCCCGGCAAAACCAACTCCTGGGCGGGCCCTCGTCCCAACTGCCCGCAGACGCTCACATCTCCATGCAACGCACGCCTCCTCCAACGATGCGCCTGACCCGCTTGGGCCCTCAGCTCAATCCGGTCCGCTGGGCAACCCAAAGCTGACCTTCGACCAGTTCGTGATCGGAGACTGCAACCGCCTGGCACATGCCGCCGCGCTCGCGGTCGCAGAGATGCCAGCCCAGGCATACAACCCGCTCTTTCTCTGCGGCCCCCCCGGGGTTGGGAAGACCCACCTGCTCAGCTCAATCGCCAACCTCCTGCTCTGCCACAACCCAGGCCTCACCGTACGCTGTACGACCGGCGAGGCATTCACGAACGAGTTCCTAGCCGCCCTCGGGGGCGGACAAACAGACGCCTTCAAGCTCCGCTTCCGCGACGTCGACGTCCTTCTGCTCGACGATGTCCAGTTCCTCGAGCGCAAGACCAAGACCGAGGAGGAGTTCTTCCACACTTTCAACGCACTGCATGACGGCGGTCGCCAGATCGTTCTCAGCTCCGACCGGCCACCGCGTGACCTGCAGGCACTCGAGGATCGCCTCCGGGAGCGCTTCGAGGCTGGGCTTGTCGCCGACGTCAAACCTCCGGAGCTCGCCACCCGGCTGGCAATTCTGCGCAAGCGGGTACAGCACGACCGCATCCAGCTCGCCGACGCCGACGCGATCCAGACAATCGCCGAGCGTGTTCAGTCCAACGTTCGCGCGCTCGAGGGGGCACTCATCCGCGTCGTCGCCTTCAGCTCCCTCACGGGCCGTCCGTTGACCTCGGAGCTGGCGCAAGAGGTCCTTGACAGCCTCTACCCGCGCACCGGCTCTGCCGGACAACAGAAACGCACAGTCAGCGAGATCCAGCTCGCCACCTGCGCACACTTTGGCCTTTCCTCCGAGGAGCTCCTCTCGCAAGCGAGAACCGCTCGCATCACGTGGCCGCGGCAGGTCGCCATGTATCTCGCCCGGGAGCTCACAGGCGAGTCACTGCCTGCCATTGCTCGCCAATTCGGCGGACGCGACCACACTACGGTGCTACACGCATGGAGGCGCACATCTGCGCGCATCGCATCCGACGAGCACTCACGTGAGGCTGTGGAGAACCTGTGCCGGACACTCGACCACGCACAGCCATGATCACCACCACACGCTCGACCGCCACGCCTGAGAGACTTTCCACAGGCCCATCCACAAGACTATGCACCGCCCCCGCCCACAAATCTCCAATGCTGCTGCCACACATCACATGTACACAGCTCCTACTAACACTCATCTAGACCACAGGATCCATCGATGAAGCTTTCCCTTTCTGCCGCGGAGCTGTTGGCACAACTACAAACCACAACCCGCGTTGCCTCAGCGCGCAGCGCTGTACAAGCCCTCTCGGGCGTCATGATCTCGGCCCCCGAGGGCTCCAACTCGGAGCTACTCGCGACAGACATGGAGATCGGGCTGCGGGTACCACTCGCAGCTGAGGTCACCCGCCCGGGCTCAGTGGTGCTACCGGCACGCCTACTGCTCGATGTCGCTCGCTCGCTTCCCTCGCAGCAGCTCACCATGGAGCTCAGAAGTGCGGAGCAGGACGTCGAGCTGATCTGCGGCCCCACCACCTTTCATCTGCGTACCCTGCGTGCTGAGGACTTTCCGTCGTTGCCGTCCCCCTCTCCAGAGACCCGCGTCGCACTGCCGGCAGATGCCTTCGTGCAGACGATCGCCCGCGTCGCGCGTTCAGCCTCACGGGATGAGACACGCCCCGTTCTCACCGGCATCCTGATGTCCGCGTCTGGCCAGGAGCTACGCATGGTCGCCACCGATTCCTACAGGCTGAGCGTCAAGGAGACCGCACTGGAGTCGCCGCTCCAGGGGAGCCTCGAGGCGAACGTTCCCGCCCGGGCTCTGCAGGAGCTCGTGCGCATTGCCCAGCAAACGCCGAGTGACACGATCGCGGTCAGCGTTGGGCAGAACCAGGCGATCTTCGAGCTCGGTGATGTCGTGTTGTCCTCGCGCCTGATCGACGGGCAGTTCCCGAACTATCGGCAGCTGCTACCCGAGTCCGTTGAGCACGAGCTGCGCCTTTCCAGTGCGGAGCTGACCGATGTGGTGCGCCGCATCAGCCTGCTTGCGCAGAAGAACGCACCGCTGCGTTTGAGCTTCAGCGAGGGCACGCTCACCGTCTCTGCGCAAACCCCCGACGTGGGTGAGGCCAGCGAGGCGATACCTATCCCGTTCAGCGGCGAGCCGTTCGAGATCGGCTTCAACCCCGAGTTCCTCCGTGATGGACTCGAGAGCATCGAGTCCGAGGAGCTCGTTCTGAAGCTGATCAGTCCGCTGCGCCCGGGCCTGATCGAATCCCCCGACACCGGCGATTTTGTGTACCTCATAATGCCGATCAGACTCAACGTCTGAGGTGAGGACGTGCGCGTCACCAGCGTGCAGCTGCGCGACTTTCGCACGTATGCCCGCGCTGAAGCTGGCATCGGCCCTGGACTGACGGTTCTGCACGGCCCCAATGGCGCCGGTAAGTCCAACCTGCTGGAGGCGCTCTACTACGGTTGTACAGGCCGCTCGCCGAGGACTCGCAACGACCGCGAGCTTGTGCGTTTCGGTGCCCAGGCAGCGCGGGTGTCGGTGCGGCTCCTCGATGGTGCCGATGCGCACGAGCTGAGCGTGGGATTTGGGACGCTGCCGGATAGCCCTCAGCCGGTCAAGCGAATGACCGCCGACGGCGCGCCAGTTGAACGACTGCTCGACGTTGAGACGAGACCCCTTGTCAGCGTCTTCCTGCCAGATCGCCTCGAGCTTGTGAAGGGCCCGCCGGCTCTCCGCAGGGCTCACCTCGACCAGGTGATCGCCGGTATATGGCCCCTGCGAGCTGGCGCTCGCAGGGAGTACTCGCGCGTGCTTGCGCAGCGTAATGCGCTGCTCGGGCGCATCCGCTCAGGCCGGGCATCACCGGCAACTCTCTCCGCGTGGGACCGCGAGCTCGCTGGCAGGGCGCTCGAGCTCCGTGCCCATCGCGAGGCTGCGGTGGCCTTGCTGGCGGAGCCGTTTGCCCGTCGCGCCGAGCAACTCGGTTCTAGCGGAGAGCTGACGTTGGCTTATCGGCCCCGTTCCCGCGCCCTCGACGAGGACGCGTTCGTCGCCGAGCTGCAGGAGCGTCTCCCCGGCGACCTAGAGCGCGGCTTCACAGGCCACGGACCGCACCGCGACGAGCTGGCAATCGTCCGCGACGGGCGTGAGCTACGTGTCTATGGCTCGCAGGGCGAGCAGCGACTGGCGCTACTCGCATTGCTGTTGGCCGAGCGAGCCGTGCTCGCCAGCGAACGCCAGCGAACGCCACTGATGCTGCTCGACGACGTCATGAGCGAGCTCGACAGCGAGCGCCGCGAGCTCCTCGCCAACGAGTTGCGTTCCGGCGGGCAGAGCATCATCGCGACAACTGACCTGGGCCACGTCCCCGGCGCTACGGACGCCTCGGTGGCGCGCCTGCGTATATCGCCAGGTGCGATCTTGCAAGAGGCGCTGGCGGCGTGAGCAGAGCCGCCCCTCGACGACTCGCCGGCGCGCTCGACCGGCTCACCGGCACCCTCGCGCCGGCGAGCACGCTCGCGCGGGTGCAAGAGGTTTGGGAGGACGCCGCGGGTCCAGCGATAGCGGCCTCGGCGTCCCCAACCGCCGAGCGCGCGGGGATCCTCACCATCACCTGTGCCGCCGCCGTGTGGGCCCAGGAGCTCGACCTGATGGCGGGTGAGCTGATCGCGCGCCTGAACGGCGCTCTCGGAGCGGAGAGCATCCGCGAGCTGCGCTGCCGGACGAGCTGAGATTTCCCTGCAGTTTGCAGGCATTTAAGGCGGCTTTGGGCTCCGTCCCCGGGACCGCTCGTGCTATCCTTGTGCGTACATCCAAATCGCCCCAGCCGTGGACATCGCGCCCCGGAATCCGGGGCGTTCTCACGTCATCGGAGGGCCATTTGGCGGCAGGTAGCAATAGCTCTGAACAGAGCACGGGCAAGGGCGGCGTCAACGACCCGTCGATGGGTGGTGGCTCGGCCGATTACGACGCGCAGGACATCACGGTGCTCGAGGGCCTGGAGGCCGTTCGCAAGCGCCCCGGCATGTACATCGGATCGACGGGCGTTATGGGTCTGCATCACCTCGTATATGAGTTGGTCGACAACTCCGTCGACGAGGCGCTTGCCGGCTTTTGCAACGAGGTATCGGTCACGATCCATCCCGATAACTCCGTCACCGAGGTGGACAACGGACGCGGCATCCCTGTCGCCAAGATGGAGAAGGAGGGCCTGCCTGCCGTGCAGGTCGTGCTCACCGTTCTGCACTCCGGCGGCAAGTTCGGCGAGGGTGGTGGCTACAAGGTGTCCGGCGGCCTGCACGGCGTCGGGGTATCGGTCGTCAACGCCTTGTCTGAGCAGCTACTTGTAGAGGTCCGCCGTGACGGCCATGTCTTCTCGCAGGAGTACGCGCGCGGTGCCCCGCAGACCGAGCTGATCCAGGGCGAGAAGCTCGCGCCGGGCGCCGCCACGGGCACGAGCGTCACGTTCCTGCCTGACGCTGACATCTTCGAGTCGCTCGACTTCGACTTCACCACGCTCGAGGAGCGTCTGCGCGAGACCGCGTTCCTCACGCGCGGGCTGAAGATCTCGATCGTTGACGAGCGCGGTGAGGGCCATTCCGCGCAGTTCCAGTACGAGGGCGGTATCGAGGACTTCGTCTCGTATCTAAACGAGAACAAGGAGACCGTGCACCGCAAGGTCGTGTTCTTCGCCGGCGAGTCCGAGGAGGGCGCTGCGGAGGTCGCGATGCAGTGGAACTCCTCCTACCAGGACTCGATCCACTCTTTCGCCAACAACATCAACACGCGTGAGGGCGGCTCGCACATGAGCGGCTTTCGCTCGGCGCTGACGCGCACGCTCAACAAGTACGCGCGCGAGCACAACCTGCTCAAGGACAAAGAGGACAACCTCACCGGCGAGGACGTGCGTGAGGGTCTGACCGCCGTCATCTCCGTCAAGCTCCGTGACCCTCAATTCGAGGGCCAGACCAAGACCAAGCTGGGCAACCCCGGCATGGCAGGCTTCGTCGAGTCGATCGTCAACGCCGGTCTCGGCGAGTTCCTCGAGGAGAACCCCAGCGAGGCCCGTGCGGTGATCATGAAGTCGGTTCAGGCGCAGCGCGCCCGCGAGGCCGCGCGTAAGGCTCGCGACCTGACCAGGCGCAAGTCGGCGCTCGAGAACTCCACGCTTCCCGGAAAGCTTGCCGACTGCTCGATCAAGGATCCGTCGTTGGCCGAGCTGTTCGTGGTCGAGGGTGATTCGGCCGGCGGCTCAGCCAAGCAGGGCCGCGACCGTGAAACCCAGGCGGTGCTGCCACTGCGCGGCAAGATCCTCAACGTCGAGAAGTCTCGTATCGACAAGGTCCTTCAGAACACCGAGGTGCAGGCGTTGATCACAGCGATCGGCACAGGCGTGCGCGACGAGTTCAACATCGAGAACGCCAGGTATCACAAGATCGTGCTGATGACCGACGCCGACGTCGATGGCGCACACATCCGCACCCTCGTGCTGACGCTGCTGTTCCGCGAGATGAAGGAGCTGATCGAGGAAGGCTACGTCTACATCGCCAAGCCGCCGCTCTACAAGCTCAAGCAGGGCACACGCGAGCGCTACATCGAGAAGGACTCCGAACTAGAGGAAATCCTGCTGGCGGACAAGTGGGAGAAGCTCGAGGTCTTCGACAAGCACGCGACGCAGTTCAAACTGACCGAGGCGCGGTGGCAGCGCTTCACTCGTCTGCTCAAGCAGTACGAGGGCTGGTCTTCCTCGCTGAAGGCAGCCCACGGCCACGACGTCGTGCAGTTCCTCGAGGAGTCCGCGCTGCTCGGGGAGCAGGCGCTCAGCGCTGAGGCCGCGATCAAGCTGCTCGAGCGCGCCGACGGCGCTGGCGACACGCACACCACCGAGTTGCTCGAGTCAGATCCGACGGAGCTCCGCATCAAGGCGATCGAAGCCAAGACGGGCTTCGCGCGGATCCATCGGATCCAGCGCAGCCTGTTCGACTCGCAGGAGTACCGCCAGCTCGCCCGCGTGCATGCCCAGCTGATCGAGCTGACCGGCACGCCCGCCTTTGAGGTGCGACTCGGCGACGCCGTCGAGACGGCCCCGTCGTTTGAGGATCTGCACCCGGCCGTCATGGCCGTAGCCCAGAAGGGCATCAAACTCCAGCGCTTCAAGGGGCTCGGCGAGATGAACGCCGAACAGCTCGGCGAAACGACGATGGCGCAGGAGACACGCACGCTCGCCCAAGTGACGCTCGAGGATGCCTTCGCCGCCGACCGCATCTTCTCGATGCTCATGGGCGATCAGGTGGAGCCCCGCCGCGCCTTCATCGAGGAGAACGCCCGAACCGTTGTGAATCTAGATGTGTAGGAAGGTGAGCAGTCATCGCTAGTGCCGATGTGATCAGCGGCGGCAACGTCGAACCGCGCGCGCTCGAGGAGGAGATGCGCACGGCGTACCTCGATTACGCAATGTCGGTGATCGTCGGGCGCGCCCTGCCGGACGTCCGCGACGGCCTGAAGCCCGTCCACAGGCGTGTGCTCTACGCGATGAACGAGTTGGGTCTCGGCCCGACCCGCTCCTACGCCAAGTGCGCCAAGATCGTCGGTGAGGTGATGGGCAACTATCACCCCCACGGCGACTCCGCCATCTACGACACGCTCGTCCGCATGGCCCAGGAGTTCTCCATGCGCAACGAGCTCGTCGACGGCCAAGGCAACTTCGGGTCCGTTGACGATGACCCGGCTGCCGCGATGCGCTACACCGAGGCCCGCCTCGCCCGCATCGCCACGGAGATGCTGCGCGACCTCGACATGGACACGGTCGACTTCGTGCAGAACTACGACGGTTCGCGACGCGAACCGCTCGTCCTGCCGGCACGCTTCCCGAACCTGCTCGTCAACGGCTCATCGGGCATCGCGGTTGGAATGGCCACCAACATCCCACCGCACAACCTGCGCGAGGTGATCGACGCGACGATCGCCTACATCGAGGATCCAGACATCGACACCGAGGGCCTGATGCGCCACATCAAGGGCCCGGACTTCCCGACCGGAGGAATCATCCTCGGTCACGGCGGCATCAAAGACGCCTACGAGACCGGTCGCGGACGCGTGCGCGTGCAGGCTCGTGCTCACATCGAGCCACTCAGCCACGGCAAGGAGGCGATCGTCGTCACCGAGCTGCCGTTCATGGTCAAGAAGGGCGGCGAAGGCAACCTGATGACCAAGATCGCCGAACTGGTCAACGACAAACGCATCCCCGAGATCTCGGACCTGATCGACCAGTCCGACAAGCGCGGCATGCGCTTGGTGATCGAGCTCAAGCGCGACGCGATCCCCAAGGTCGTGCTCAACAAGCTTTACAAGCACACGCCGATGCAGACGACATTCGGCGTGAACATGGTCGCGCTCGTGGACAACGTGCCGCGCACGCTCAACCTGCTGGAAGTGATCGAGAACTACGTGCGTCACCAGCGCGAGGTGATCGTACGTCGCACCAAGCACGAGCTCTCCGAGAAGGAGGCGCGCGCTCACATTCTCGAGGGCCTGCTCACGGCACTCGAACACCTCGACGCGATCATCGAACTGATCAGGGCATCGCGCGATCGCGAGGCCGCACGCGAGCAGCTCGTCGCACGCTTCGAGCTGAGCGTAATCCAGGCGACGGCGATCCTCGACCTGCGCCTCTCCCAGCTGACTGCCCTGGAGGCGGATGGCATCAAACAAGAGCACGCCGACGTAACCGAGCGGATCGCCGAGCTGCGCGCGATCCTCGGCGATGAGACCCGCGTCCTTTCCGTGATCAAGGAGGAGCTCTCAGAGATCTCCGAGCGCTTCAGCGACGAGCGCCGTACCGAGATCAGCCACTCCGAGGACGAGATCGACATCGAGGACCTGATTGCCGACCAGCAGATGGTGATCACGATCACCCAGACTGGCTACATCAAGTCGTTGCCGCTCGCCACCTACCGCCAGCAGCAGCGCGGCGGACGTGGTGTGACTGGCATGGACATGAAGGACGGCGATTTCATCGAGCACCTGTTCGTGTGCTCCTCGCACGACTACCTGCTGTTCTTCTCCAACCGCGGCAAGGTCTACCGCTCAAAGGTCTACGAGCTCCCTGAGGCGCAGCGCACCGCCAAGGGGCGCGCGCTCGTGAACATCCTGCCGCTACGCGAAGGCGAGCGGATCCAGGCGGTCGTCTCCACGCGCGACTTCACCGAGACCCAGTACCTCGTGTTCGCCACACGCAACGGCACCGTCAAGAAGACCACCCTCGAGTCCTACAACACGCCGATCAAAGCCGACGGCATTATCGCCATCAACATCCGCGACGATGACGAGCTGCTCGCCGTGCGCGCGGTCGATCCAGATGACGAGATCATCATGGTCTCGCGCGCTGGCTTGACGGTGCGCTTCGCCGAGTCCGACGCCCGCTCGATGGGCCGTGACACGACCGGCGTGCGCGGGATGGACGTCGGCAAGGGTGGGCGAGTGATCGCGATGGACGTCGCCCGCGACGACATGGACCTGCTGGTGGTGACCGAGAACGGCTACGGCAAGCGCACGCAGATCGCCCAATACCGCAAGACCAACCGCGGCGCCAAAGGCGTGAAGACGATCGGTCTGACCGAGAAAAAGGGCGGCCTAGCGGGTGCTCTCGTTGTGCGCGAGCATCAAGAGCTGGTGTTCATCAGCGTCGGTGGCATGGTTCAGCGCACATCTGCCGCCGGCATCTCCCAGCAGGGCCGCTCGGCCACGGGCGTGCGCGTGATGAACCTCAAGGACGAGGACATCGTCAGCGCGGTAGCGCTGGTTGTGGACGCCGGCGATGATGCTGAAGATGCCGTTGCAGAGCAGGCACCCGACGCCGCGCCGGACGCCACCTCTGACGGCGCCGGGCCCGCAGACGCCTAAACGTCCAGCGCCCGCCTCGTCGCTGGTATGGTCGGCTACGCAAGAAAGCACCCAAGATTACTGCTGGCGTCTCCTAGGTGTCCAGATTCCTGGACTAGTGCTCAGATAGCTTTGAGCTCCGGTCGAAAGGCTGAGGGTGCCCACCCCCAGCAGACTTCTGGCGATCACCCTTTTCATCCTCAGCTGCGCCACGTTCGCGCTCGCCGGCCCAGCCACAGCAGCACCTTCCCTGCGGGCAACAACGGCCGCTCGCCGTCACAGCGATCGCGCTAAACGTGCCCGTATCCGCTGTGCCACGAAGAGCGCAGCCCACGCCTCGCGCCGTGCCCGCCTGGCAGCGCGTCGTCTGTGCGAGACACGTGCGCTGGCGCCGCGCGTACCTAGTGCTGCCAAGCCCCGGCACACCCGCTCACACGGGGCTGTCCAACCAGCTGAAACCAGCTCGGCCCCCGAACCCACCGAACCAGAGGCTGAAGCGACCCCCGTGCAAAGCGTTGCCGCAACGATCGCCAGCGTCCTCGCCACACCCTGCCAGAACACCGAACTGACACCGTCGCCGGAAAACATCCAGCTCGTACGGGCGGCGGTCCTCTGCCTGATCAACCGCAAGCGCGCCGAAAACAGCGAGAGTCCCCTACAGCCCAGCGCGCAGCTCGAACAGGCTGCCGAAGGTCACTGCCAGGAACTGATCGCCGATGACTACTTCGCGCACGTCTCGCCCAGCGGCGAGACGCCAGTAGACCGCATCCGTGGCACTGGCTACATGCCGAGCCCAAGCGACGGCTACGTAATCGGCGAGAACCTCGCGTGGGGTACCTACCAGCTTTCGACTCCCCAGTCGATCGTCGCAGCCTGGATCGCCTCGCCGGGGCACCTCGCCAACATCCTCGAAGCCCAGTACCGCGAAACTGGAATCGGCGTAACGCCCAGCGTGCCCGCCTCGCTCGCCGAAGGCGCACCCGGCGCGACGTACGCGCAGGAGTTCGGGGTGATCATCCGCTGAGCGGCTGCAGCAGACGGGGACCTCGCGCCGGGAAGATGTGCTCGCACCATCCACAAATGTCATCTCCGTTCGCTACCCTGGCGGGACCAGAGAAAGGAGGTGGTCCAAACGTTGAGTGACAGTTCTTGCGGGACCCTGGAGGTGACCGGCCGCTAGGTCGGACAGGCTGGACCGCTTAGCGGAATCCAACCCGGGACACCCCGAGACGATCGCCGGCTCTGGTCCCTCCGGCCGCCTTTTTCGTCGTCTCGGTCTTTCCAGTCAGAGCAGCATGCGAAGGGCGCCCAGCGCGGGCGCCCTTCGTCGTCTCAGGCTGCCTGCGGCAGGTATGCCAGCCACGCGGCAGGGATCGTCGGGCTGGCGACATGGATGAAGATCTCCGCCCGCGGCGTACGTGGCGCGTGGCGCGGGTGCATCCCCGCCTGGCGTGGCAGTCGGTCGCCCTTGCGACGATTGCACGGTGCGCAGGAAGCGACGATGTTCTCCCAGCTCGAGCTGCCGCCCTTGGAACGGGGGATGACATGGTCGACAGTCAGGTTGGAGCGCGAGCCACAGTACTGGCAAGTCCAGCTATCCCTGGCGAATACTGCTCGTCTGGTGATCTTGCGGCGATGCGCGTCGTGGGGCACCTTCACGTAGCTCACCAGCCGAATCACCACCGGTCGCGCTAGCGTCGAGCTCTCCGAGTGCAGCTCCCAGCGGCTGCGCTCCAGCAGCTCCGCCTTTTCCTTCAGCAGCAACACCACCGCACGGCGCACCGTACACACATTGATCGGCTCATACGTGGCGTTCAGGACGAGCACCCGGCCGCTCATCGCCGTGGTGGGCGATGAGTCAGGTCCGTGCCGCTGGTGCTCTGAAGGCGACACGGACCCCACCGGCTCGGGTGGGACTGTGCTCTCCATCTTCGGCCCGCAGTCTAGCGGGGGTGCGTCGCCGACGCGGCGCTCTGGAGCTCCGGTGGCGCTTGCAGATCGCGCAGCCGCAGCTCGGTAGCGCTTGGGTAGGAGCCCAGCACCCGCACCTCCTCACACATCACCCTGACGCTCGCGACCGCTTCCGCGACCGGCGGATCCTCCATAGCGCCGGCCAGGTCCGCGAAGAACATGTAGCTGCCGAGACGCTCCCGCCGCGGTCTCGACTCGATCTTCGTGAGGTTGATCTCGCGCCGCGCGAACTCGTCCAGGCAGCGCACCAGCCAGCCGGGTCGATCGGCACCGGCGCCCCAGAACACGAGCGATGTCTTCCACTCACCGATCGTGTCCATGCGCAGTGGCGCGGGGCTCGCGGTGGCCGTTGGGCCCGCCAGCCACACGAAGCGCGTTTCATTGTCGTCGCGGTCCTCAACGCCTTCGCGAATGATCGAGCCGCCATAGATCCTTGCCGCAAGCGGAGTGCCAAGGGCTGCCTGCTCGCGTCTGCCCGCGGCGACCACGAGTCGGACGGCCTCAGCGGTGGAGGCTGCTGTCAGCACCTGTGCGTGCGCCAGCTCGCTACGCAGAAACAGCGTGCACTGTCCCGGAACCTGGGGATGCGTGATGACGGTCTCGATCTCCTCCAGACGCACGCGCTCCGCGGCGATCAGCGAGTGCCGGACGCGCAGCAACGCCTCGCCGACGATCTTCACATCGCCTGCGTCGCCCGCCAGCAGGTCGAGCGTCACGCTGATCGATCCCTCCAGCGAGTTCTCGATCGGCACGATTGCCCAGCTGACGTCCCCGTTGCGCAGCGCCATCACAGTGTCGTAAATGCTCGCGAGCGGATGTGGGTCGACGCTGCCCGGCGTTGCGCTGGCCAGCAGCGCCTCCTCACTGAAGGTGCCAGCTGGGCCGAGATAGCCGACGCGCGGTCGCCCAGCCTGGGCTTCAGGCTTCGTGCTCATCCCGACCCGACCCGCCTGTGCCTCCGGCGAGCGCGAGCCGGACGGCCTCGGCCTCCTCGGGAGAGAGCTCCAGCTCGCCCTGCCCAGCGTGCACTTGCTTGCCATAGACGCGTGCCTGGTCGCGATGATGGATGCACGAGAGCACGATGCCCGAACGTTCATCGTCGAGCAGCGCGATCGACATCGACTGGTGCCCGGAAAGCTCGTTGTAGGCGTCGTAGCGCACCAGCGCCCTATGCGCGATCCGTCCGCGCAGCGCCGCCTCCACCGTGGCAAGGCGCCCATCCAGGCGGGTGGCCGTCTCCTCTACATATGAGCCCAGGGCCTGGAAGGCATCCTGCAACGCAGCTGCGTGATCGACTACGTCGCGCTCCTGGCCATCGCCGAGCACGAGCCGCTGAGCCCGGCGCACGCGACGCAAGCCCACGCTCAGCGCCGTGCAGGCAAGCAGCGCCACGATCGCTGCTGCTGCGGCGGCGATGGCGATGATGCCTTGGGTATCCGTGACCGACGCGACCATCGCCACAACTTAGCCGCTGGCGGGGCGGGTGTGGCCCGCCGCTACCAGCCCCAGGATCGGATGCCGGTCTATTCGCCGAAGATCGCCAGGTAGGTCGCCTTGTTGTTTTCGAGATCCGTCTCGCCTGGTACCGGTTCGACGTAGGCTTCGACCTTCGCCGCCTCTCCCTGTGGCACGCCCACAACCGTGACTTCTACGTTGTACTTGGAGCCTGGCTGGGCCTGGTCGATCACATGCGAGGCCTTGTATTGCTTGCCAGCGGCCGTGACTGTGATGTCAACCTTGACATCCGTCTCCTTGTTTTCGCCGGAGTCTTCGACGATCGCCGTGAAGGTGGGATTTGCGCCTGCGCTGATGTGATTCAGAGCCGGTTCTGGCTGGAGTTCGGTGGCGCCCACACTCACACCCAGCAGTGCACTGCCGTGCGTGCCGGGAGCCAGGCCGGTGGAGGAGCTGCTGGCCGTCTGGCCGCTGACGCGCGACAGCACCGTTGCCGGTTCGAGCCAGCCGAGGTTGGGCAGGAAGCGGGTGGGAGCCGTAGGCAGGCCTTGGAGTCCGTTTGCTGCAAGCGTCTGCTGGAGGAGCGGCACCACCCGCTGGGAGTAGACGACATCGGAGGCAAGGAAGATCTCCATCGCGCCTGCGATCTTCGCGCTGGCCTGTTTGGCCTGTCCTCCGAGCGCGGTCGGCACAAGTGCCGCGACCTTGGTCATGCCTTCGACGCGCAGGTCGAGAGTCAGCAGCAGGTCCTGCTGAGCAGCGGCCATTTCACCTGGCACGCTCAAGCTCTTGGCATGCATGGCGCTTGCTTGCGCTTGCTTGAGCAGTTCGTCGACCTGCTGCTCGACGTCGAGCGCCGACTTGCTCGTGGAGTTCGTCAGCGCCACGAACAAGGGAGCCGAGACCTGCGTGTTGGATTCCTGCGCGAGCTGGTTGACGTCGCGGTTGTAGTTCGTCAGGGACTGGCGCTTTTCGCTCTTCACGCAGCCGTTGATCACCAGCGCAAGCACGATCACGACCACGATCCCCACGCCTGCCGCCACCAGGCGGCGCACCATCAGCGTGTGCTGGTCCGTCCCAGACGGGCCGGAGTGGGCAGGGCGGCGCGGACGCGGACGGCGTGGCGTAACCCCGCCCCCAGGACGGTCCGCACTCGGTCGCTGTCGCGGTGCCCGCGATGACGGTCGAGGCGCCGTCTCCTCGTCATCATCAAAGAACGACAAAAGCCAACCGCTCCTTTGCAGGGACTTTAGGAAGGCCCCAGTATGACTACCCGCTGCTCCCCTGACGAGATTGCAACTTCTCGGTCACTGCGTGTTTTCCTGCCATGCCCGGCAGGTATCGCCGCTACGCGCGGCGAACGCGGGAGCCGGTGGAGTCGCCGCATACCCTCGTCCAAGCATCCAGCTCCGCGCAGGAGCCGGCCCGCGAGCGCATCACGCGCCGTGACGATACGCCCATCGCCGATGGGCTCGTGCTCGGTCGCTATCGCCTACACGAGCGGCTTGGAGCGGGCGGTTTCGGCGTCGTTTGGCGCGCTCACGATGAGCTCCTGCGCCGTGAGGTCGCCGTCAAGCGCGTATTGCTCGGGGCGGGTGGGGGTCCCATCGACGGCGAGCGCGCCGGTCGCGAGGCGCTTGCTGCTGCTCGTTTGACGCACCCGGCGATCGTCGCGCTGTACGAGGCTTGCGCAGTCGACGATGCCTTCTATCTGATCTCTGAGTTCGTCGACGGCGAAACCCTCGCCGAGCTGATCGCCGCAGAGGCGCTCGAGGACGAGGAGGTCCTGGAGATCGGACTGGCGCTCGCGGGCGCACTCTCGCACGCCCACGCCCGTGGGGTGATCCACCGCGACATCAAGCCACAGAACGTGCTCGTACCCCACCCCGCGCAGGACGACGCGGCGCCCCAGGTGCTCATGGCGGCTGCCAAGCTAACCGACTTCGGCGGTGCCAGCCTCGTTGGCGAGGAAGCCCTCACCCGCACCGGCGACGTGCTCGGCACGCTCGCCTACATGGCCCCTGAGCAGAGCGAAGGTCGCGACGTGGGTACGCAGGCTGACCTGTACTCGCTGGCGCTCGTGCTGTATGAGGCGCTGTGCGGCGTCAATCCTGTGCGAGGAGCCACACCCGCCGCGACCGTACGTCGCATCGGGCAGCGCCTGCCGGCGCTGGAGCGCAACCGCCGCGAGCTACCACTGGCGCTAACCCGTGCGCTGGACCGCGCGTTGGCCCCCAGGCCGGGCGACCGTGGGACCCTGGAGGAGCTGCGCCTCGTGCTCGTAGACACGCTCGAGCGTGGATTGAGACGACCGCGGTGGCAGGCCCGCTCGCGCGCCTCGCGCCCCGCACCTACCGAGTACACAGACACGCCAGTGAGCCGCATGCGCGCGCAGCGCGGGCACGCCGCAGCGGCGCCGGCGGCCCCCGCGGTGGCGGTCGAGCCCGCACCGCTGCTCGAACCGCGTCGCTACGCGCCTGACGAGGAGCCAGGCGAGGAGCTCGACGCCGCGACACGCCCGCCACGGATCCGGTTGCCGCGAGCTGTATGGCTCGCGTTTGCGTTCAGCGTGATCGGCTGGCAGCTATGTGTGGGGCACGCGGGTGTCGCGCTGCTGGCATTCGCGGCCGCACTACCACTCGTCGTGGCTCCCGCAGAGGGCCCGAGTCAGCGCCTCGGAGCGGGATGGCTTGCGTGTGCGCTGGCGCCCGCGCTCGGCGTTGCGGGCCTTGCCGGTGCCTTTCCCGCGATCGCTGGGCAGGCATCGCGCTTGCGCGACCGCGCTTGGCTTGCGTCGCTCGGATACTGGTGGCTGGCGCTGGCCGGGCCGCTGCTCGACCGACGGCTGTGGCTGACCTACCCTTCGCAAGTACCTGCCCGTGCTGTCTGGGAGGGATCGCTGAGCACTACCGCGACACACGTCATCGCCCCACTGCTCGTTCTCGGCACCCTGTTCGGTGCGCTGCTGTGGGGGGCCGGTGCGGTGGTGCTGCCATGGATCGTGCGTGGACGCAGCGCGGCGCTTGACCTGGTCGCAGTCGCCGTCTGGTCAGCCGCCATCGCGGCTGGTGCGCCCGCCCTGGACGCAGGGCTGACCGCGCATGCCTCGCAGGCGAGCCCACGCGGTGTTGTGCTTGGCGCCATCCTCGGTGCTGTGGCCGCCGTTGCTGCGCGCGCGCTCCGCGGTCCCGTCTAGGAAGAGCTTCCAAAGGCACCTGTTTGGACGACGGTGCGTAGCATGGCTCGCAGTTGACCGTCGATCCTAGAGCGATCGGCCTCAGCCGCGCCCAGATGAACCCGCTCAAGAGCGTCGAGACAACCATCGCAAACCTCGTCGAGGGGGTTTTCGGACGTGTGTTTCGCTCCGAGGTCCGTCCAATGGAGCTGGCTCGTAAGCTCGCTCGCGAGATGGATGCCCACCGCACCGTGTCGGTCTCGCGTGTATATGCGCCCAATGAGTACTCCGTGTGGCTCTCGCCCAAGGACCGCAGCCGCTACGAGGGCGTCGAAGGCGACGTGATCGACGAGCTGTGCGCATACCTGCTCGAGCATGCCCGCCGCGAAGATCTGATCCTGGCCTCGCGGCTGCAGATCGCGTTCCACACCGACGAGCGGCTTTCGCTCGGCGAATTCGGCATCCAAGCGCGGTTGGTCCGGCCCGACGGCGAGGATGAGGGCCCACAACCGCCCGCCGAACAGGAAGAGCACGGCCAGACGATGATCTACAGCACTTCGGCGCGCCTGCAGGGTCCGCTCGAACAGGCGCGTGCCAGCGCGCGGCCGCAGCGCGTGCTGCTCGCGGTCGGCAATCGCCGCCTGATCGTCCCCTCGGGTGGCGGCACGATCGGCCGGAGCCGCGACTGTGACGTGGTCCTCGACGACGCTGGAATCTCGCGCCGGCACGCCGAGATACGCCCCGGACCAGATGGCTGGACGGTCGCGGACCTCGGCTCCACCAACGGCGTGCTCGTCAACGGCCGTCAGGCCCGCGGTGCGCAGCTACTGCGGGCGGGGGATCGTGTCGAGCTCGGCTCGACAGAGATCGTCTTCGAACTTGCATGAGTACGCTCGAGCCCGTATCGGTGGCGCTGAAGTTCGGCTTCTTGGCCGTGCTGTACCTGTTCCTTCTGTGGATCGCCCGTAGCGCCCGTAGCGACCTCCGCGGTGGCGCCGCTGTGCCGGGCGAATTCGACCCCGCCCGCGCGAATCAGCCGATTCCCCCTGACGCCACCGGCTTGTACTCGGCGTCGGCGCTCGGTAGCGCGAACGTCGCGCAGCGCGCCCCCCGATTGGTCGTCGAGCGCGCCCCGGGCCACGATCCAGGGATGATCTACGACCTCGACGGCGACATCGTGCTCGGGCGCGGCGATCGTGCCGAGATCAGGCTCGACGATCCGTTTGCCTCCTCGAGCCACGCGCGTATCTACGAGCAGGGCAACATAGTCGTCATTGAAGACCTCCACTCAACCAACGGCACCTACCTCAACGAGGAGCTGCTCCAGACGGCAAGGCCGCTACACCCCGGCGACCGCGTGCGCATCGGCGACAGCGAATTCGCGTTCGAGGTCGACTAGACGTGATGCTGCGCGTAGCTGAACAGTACGCTGGGACCGACACTGGGCGCCAGCGGCGTGCCAACGAGGACTCGCTGCTGTCGCGCTCGCCGCTGTTCGTCGTAGCTGACGGCATGGGCGGCGCGCAGGCCGGCGAGGTCGCCTCGCGGATCGCGGTCGAGGCATTTCAGGCGGGCCTGCAGGACGGCGCAGAGCCAGAGCTCGCGTTGGCCGCGCTCGCGCACTCCGCCAACACGCGCATCCACGAGCTTTCTCACTCCAACGCGGAGCAGGCCGGCATGGGTACGACGCTCACCGCCGTGTACGTCGGCGAGGAAGCGGTGGCGATCGCGCACGTAGGCGACAGCCGCGCGTACTGTTTTCGCGACGGCCAGCTGCAGCGGCTGACCGATGACCATTCGCTGGTCGATGAGCTCATGCGCCAGGGCCGGCTCACCCCCGAGGAAGCGATCGAGCATCCCCAGCGCTCGGTGATCACCCGTGCGCTCGGCCCGGAGGGCGTGGTGGAGGTCGATACCCGCTCCGTTCAAGCACGTCCTGGAGATGTCTACCTGCTGTGCAGCGACGGGCTCACGACGATGATCGGCGAGGACCAAATCGCCGCGGTCTTGCACGCCAACCCACGCCTGCGCGACGCGGGCGAGGCGTTGATCACGGCGGCCAACGAGGCCGGCGGACGCGACAACATCACGGTGGTATTGATCCGTCTGGAGGACGTGCACCTCGGTCAGGCGGCGCCACTGGAGGAACAAGCCACGATGGTCGGTCTCCCTGTGGTCGCTGCGGCGCCTCCCACAACCCGCCGTCGCACGCCGCGAGTTGCGCCGTCCACTGGTCCCGTCGCGCAGGCGCGCCCGCGCCGGCGGCTGCGCCACGCGGGCGCATTCGCGTTTTTGCTGACGGTGCTCGTGGTGATCGGCTCTGGTGCCTACCTGGCGTTTCAGTCGGTCTACTTCATCGGCACCAACAACCGCGGTCTGGTCACGATGTTCGAGGGGCTGCCCTACCGCCTCCCAGGCAACGTGACGCTATACAGCAGCCAGTACGTCTCCGGTGTCAGCGCTTCGACGCTCAGCCCCGAAAAACGGCGCTCGCTGCTGGATCACTCGCTGCGCTCGGAAGCCAACGCTGCGTCGTTGATCCATAGCCTCGAACTTGAACAGCTCGAATGAGGCGCTTGCGGTGAATCGCCCGATCACCCGCCTGTATGGGCTCGTGGCCCTGCTGTTTGCGCTGCTCGTCGCGTTCACCTCGCGTTGGACGATCTTCGAAGCTGCCTCGCTGCGCGAAAACAAGCTCAACGCGCGTGCGCTGCTCGAGCAGGAGCGCGTCGACCGCGGCCCGATTGTGGCCGCCGACGGCACGGTGCTCGCGCGCAGCGTACGCGGCTCGGAAGGTACCTATGAGCGGACCTATCCGACGGGTTCGCAGTTCGCCAACGCTGTCGGCTACGACTACATCGATCCCGGCACCTCCGGCCTCGAGGAGTTCCGCAATGCAGCACTCAATGGCAAGGGTGCAACCAACCTACAGGCAATTCTCAACGAGTTGCAGGGCTCCGAACCACAGGGCGACAAGGTCATCACGACGCTGAACCCGGCTGCCCAGCGGGTCGCCAACGCGGAGCTGACGGGCGACCACGGCGCGGTCGTCGCCCTGGAACCGCGTACCGGCGCGGTCACCGTGATGGCATCAGCGCCTAGCTACGACCCAAATACGCTGCGTTCATCCAGCGGCTATGAAAAAGTTGCCACAAACAGCGGCGACCCGCTCGTAAACCGTGCCGTACAGGACGGCTATGCGCCGGGCTCGACGTTCAAGCTCGTCACCGCCACCGCCGCCATCGACACCGGTGCGTTCACCCCGGAATCGACGCTGAGCGGGCGCAACGGCATCCTCGTCTCCGGCGTGCCATTGAACAACGACGAGGACGAAAGCTTCGGAGAAATAACGCTCACCGAGGCGCTGGCCAAATCGGTCAACACCGTTTACGCGCAGGTCGCCGAACGGCTCGGCAAGCGGACACTCGCCCGCTACATGGATCGCTTCGGCTTCGACCGCACACCGCGGCTCGATTACCCGGCCGAAGAGATGTCGGCCAGCGGCGAGTACGAAGGTGCGCGGCTGCTATCCCCCATGAACGCCAATGTCGACGTCGGGCGGCTGGGGATAGGGCAGGACAAACTCGAGGTGACCGCCTTGCAGATGGCTGAGGTGGCGGCGGCCATTGCCAACGGCGGTCGGCTGATGGTTCCGCATCTGACAGCGCGGATCGTTGACGCAGAAGGGAGCACGGTCGAGCAGATCTCGCCACGCGTGCAGTCGGTCGTGATGAAACCCTCCACGGCCAAGGCCGTTACCGGCATGATGGAGGCGGTCGTCAACGAAGGCACGGGCACCCCTGCGCAGATCCCAGGGGTCCAGGTTGCAGGGAAGACCGGTACCGCTGAAACGCAGATCGGCAATGCGATCAACAACGTGTGGTTCGTCGCCTTTGCTCCCGCGTCTGACCCACGAGTTGTGGTGGCAGCGACGCTCAAGGGCGTCCCCGGGTACGGGGCGGCATTCGCCGCGCCTGTGGCCAAGGCCGTGATGGAGAGTCTGTTGAGGCCCGCACCATGATTGATCCAGAGACGATCATCGACGGCCGGTATCGGGTCATCTCGCGTTTGGGCTCCGGAGGTATGGCCGACGTGTATCTCGCCCAAGACCAGCTGCTGGGCAGGGATGTCGCGGTGAAGGTCCTGCACCACCACTTCGCCGAAGACCACGAGTTCGTCGAGCGCTTCCGGCGCGAGGCGTCCAGCGCCGCGGCGCTGTCGCACCCGAACATCGTCGGGATCTTCGACCGAGGCGAGTGGGACGGCACCTACTACATCGCCATGGAGTACGTGGCCGGCCGTTCGCTGAAGACGGTCGTGCGCGAGCAGGGCCCGCTCGCGCCGGCCACGGCGATCGACATCGTCATCCAGATCCTGCGCGCCGCGCGCTCGGCCCACCGCCGCGGCGTGATCCATCGCGACCTGAAGCCCCATAACGTGATCCTCGACGAGGAGGGCCGCGCGCGTGTGACCGACTTTGGGATCGCCCGCGCGGGTGCCTCGGACATGACGCTGACAGGTTCGATCATGGGCACCGCCCAGTACCTCTCCCCCGAGCAGGCGCAGGGGTTCGTCGTCACCGCCGCCTCGGACCTGTATTCGATCGGCGTGATCCTTTACGAGCTACTCACGGGAACGGTCCCGTTCGAGGGCGAGACCGCGGTGGCGATCGCGTTCAAGCAGGTCTCAGCCGAGCCACGCGCGCCGAGCGAGCTCAACCCAGCGCTGCCGCCATCCCTGGACGCGGTCGTGCTGCGCGCGCTGGCCAAGGACCCCGCCGAGCGCTACGCGGACGCGGATGAGTTGATCGCCGCGCTGCAACGCGAGCGCGAGGTCCTGCCGGCGCCCGCTGGCGCGCCCGCTGCGATCCACGACCAGCACGTCTATCACGCCCCGCCTCCAACACACCCGAGCACCGGCTCGCTGCTGCTCGCGCCGGCAGGGGCTGGGCCATATGAGCTGGAGAGCGGGGGCCCGTCGGAGGGACGCCGTCGACGCAAACGTGCGCTGTTGTGGTCGCTGGCGGTTGTGCTCGTTGTCGCGCTGGTGGCGCTCGCACTCGTGCTGACGCAGTCCGGCAAATCGGTGAGCGTGCCGAACGTGACCGGCCAGAGCGAACAGGCTGCCGGGTCGGCGCTGCGCAGCGCTGGGCTGAACCCTTTGCCCTCGCTTGCGTCGAGCACGAAGGTCGCCAGCGGCCTGGTGATCAGCCAGTCACCGGTCGCCGGCAGTGTCGCCAAGAAGGGAGCCGCGGTGAAGATCGTCGTCTCGGGCGGCCCCGCGAGTAAGTCGCTGACGAACGTCGCCGGACTCAGTGCGTCGAAGGCCGCGGCCAGGCTGCGCCGGGCGGGCTTCAAGACAACGACCAAGACGGAGTCCAGCCAGACGGTCGCGCTAGGACAGGTGATCGGCACCGAACCTCCCGCGGAAACGGAGGTGCAGGAAGGCCGTCTGGTGACCCTGCTCGTCTCCAGCGGCCCGGCTCCGATACGCGTCCCCGATGTCACCGGTCAGTCCCTGGAAGCGGCTGAAGCCACACTGACGAACGCGGAACTGGCTGTGGGCACGGTCACGAAACGGGTCTCCAGCACACAGACCGCGGGTACGGTTCTTGCTCAATCCCCCGCCACGGGCGCCTCCGTGCACGCGGGTGCCAAGGTAAACCTGACGGTCGCAAAGGCGCCCAAGGAAGTCGAAGTCCCAGGTGTCGTGGGCGCGGCCGAGGCTGCTGCGACGGCGGCGCTCGAGCATGCTGGCTTCAAGGTGGTCCCTGAATCACATGCAACCACCGAACAATCTCAGGTGGGCGTCGTGCTGGAACAGAGCCCAGCGGCCAGCGCAAAGGCTCGCAAGGGCACCGCCGTGACCATCGGCGTGGGCGCGCTCACGCCGACCACGACCAGCACGACGACGCCGACCACCACTACAACCACCACGACCACGACAGCGCCGCCCACGCCGCCGGCGACCGGATGAGCGCCGGCTTGGCAGCGGATGCCGGCGCACCACCTAAGCGGCTTACAGTCGCGGTTCTTGCGGGCGGTCGCTCCTCCGAGCACGACGTGTCGCTGTCCTCCGGGGCAGCCGTGCGCGACGGCCTGTGCGCGGCCGGCCACGAGGTCGTGTGGGTGCAGATCGGCCGCGACGGCGTCTGGAGCCACGACGGGCAGCCGCTGAGCGTGACGCCCGCAGGCGGGCTGCTCGGGGTCGACGTCGTGTTTCCCGTGCTTCACGGCCCGTTCGGCGAGGATGGCACGGTACAGGGGCTCTTGGAGACGCTCGACGTTGCCTACGTGGGAGCCGGTGTAGCCGCCTCGGCGGTCTGCCTCGACAAGGTGATGTTCAAGGATCTGATGTCCGCGCTCGGCGTTCCCCAGGTCGACTATGTGGGGGTGCGTGCCGCGTCTTTCAGGCGCGCACGCGAACAGGTCCTGGCGGACGTGGCGCGCCTGGGTCTGCCGGTGTTCGTCAAGCCGGCACATCTGGGCTCTTCGGTGGGCATCGTCAAGGTAGGCGCCGCGGGCGATGTCGAGGCAGCCCTACAGCAGGCCTTTGCCCACGACGGCCTGACGATCGTGGAGGCGGCGGGATCCGGGACCGAGGTTGAGTGCGGTGTGCTGGGCGTGCTCGGCAGCGATGCGGACGCAGATGAGCAGGCGCTGGCATCCGAGCCTGGGGAGATCGTGTTCGCCGGCGATTTCTACGACTACGGCGCGAAGTACACGCCTGGTGCCATGGAGCTGAAGATCCCCGCGCGGATTTCGCCCGGCGCGAGAGATGCGGTCATGCGCCTTGCCGTCGCCGCGTTCCTTGCCGTCGGCTGCGAGGGCCTTGCGCGAGTCGATTTCTTCGTCGCCGGTGAGCGGGTGCTGGTCAACGAGCTGAACACGATGCCTGGCTTTACGCCGACGAGCGTCTACGCCAAGCTGCTGGCAGCGTCGGGTGTTCCATACCCGCAGCTCGTCGATCGCCTCTGTCGCCTCGCGCTCGAGCGCTATGAGCGCGAGCGCGCCTACAGCTACTGAGCGCTACTTGAACAGCGTCAGCTCGGCGATCGTCGCGGACTCCATTTTGGGAGGCAGCGTGGTCAGCCACACGAGGTAGTAGCGGTGCGGTGTTCCTGACAAGGCGAGCGGGATGCGTTCGCCGCCGCGAACGTCTGTGCTCATCCCCACCGGTCCCTGCCAGCCGCGCCCGCTCAGCGGCGTGGAGTTGCCGTACGGCAGCCTCAATTCGATCTGGTCGGCGACATAGATCTGCACGGAGAAGCCGGGCGTGGGCGTTTGGATCTCGATCGCCTTGGCGAGCACCCGCGGCGCCGCGTCGAGGTAGATCCCCAGGC
>Ga0070762_10000143_pt1 | contig 25748 bp, 20 predicted proteins | sample HubBroMetageREF2_FD_66726 | JGI IMG/M metagenome (GOLD analysis project Ga0070762, IMG submission 66726) | Reference soil microbial communities from the Hubbard Brook experimental Forest, New Hampshire, USA - Hubbard Brook CCASE Soil... | ecosystem: Environmental > Terrestrial > Soil >...
GAACCGAAGTTGCTATCTCCGGCATCACGGCCATTCGCCAGAGCTAGATAGATATCAGAAGTCCGCCGTGCTATCAGCCTGAGACCATATCCATCCATAATAATATGGTTGTAACGCTGATACCAAATGTAGCGCCGATCGGAGAGCCTAAACAAGATATAGTGGAACAAGGGAGGCCTCGCAGCATCTACCGGAGTCTCCGCGTCGGCACGCATCAGTTTCTCGGCAGCGCCGACCGGATCCAGTTCTGCGCTCACGTCAGTTACTGATAGCGGAAGATCAAATGAGCTCTCGATCACCTGCCAAGGAGTGTCCTCATCCTCCACGATGTGGACATGCAGCGACTCGCTTTCCGCGAACACCTGTCTTACGGCGGCGGCAAATATCCCGGAATCAAGCTCTCCTTTAATATCAATATAAACCGCAATATTGTATACAGGCCCAGCCTCAGCTATCCGCTGCGCAATCCAGATGCTGAGCTGGCCTGGCAGTAGTGGAAGACGCTGCCGCTTAGCGCCAGCCATTCAGTGACCTTTCGCGGCTCGGCGTCGCTGATGTCCGGCAAACCAAAGCGTCGGCAACTGAGATCAATCTGCATCCTCCTCGCCCGCCCTCAATGCTTGCCGCGTACCTAAATAACTAAGTACGGTTTCCTGGCAGCAGTGAGATGTCGCGCTCTATGTGGATCACAATGACGTCAAATTCATAATGCTCTCCGAGCTGCCCGCTATACCTCCGGGGGGAAGGTACGTCAATTATCGCCGAAACGTCAAGGAACAGCAGCCTGCCTGGCAGCACCTACGGGCGGTGATTACCATTCAACTGCGGCAGCTAATCAGTTGAACAAACAGCAGCCCATCTCGCTGCAGATGCTGGTTAAAGCGTCCTGGGCCGTGACGGCTACACCTGCTGAGCAGGGGCAACCTCAAACCAAGGGCTGGTACCGCGGCGCTCAGCTGTCTAACCAGCAGACATGGGTAGCATCTGATCTGTCGTTGCTAGACCAGGGAGTAATTATTAGTATAAGCTCGAAAGAGCATTCCTAAACTGTTCGCTCCAAACTTTTGGTCAGCATAGCGCCTGTGCTTCTAGCGAAAAACTGGGTGACTATCAACAGAGTGCCGTTGACAAAATATTCTGCACACGGCTCGATATGCAACCTTGAATCAATTGCGGGCAGAATCGGCGATACCCTGATCTTGGCAATCCGGGAATATCAAGGTCGCGCTGCGGAACGTGGGATCCTTTGGCCTGAACGGAGATGTCGCCGTGATATCAGCCGATTCGGTCTGGAAGAGCATAGACGCGCTAAACAACACGTTCATGGGTGCAATGGATGAGCAAGGATAGCCAGGCTGCGCCAAGCATAGGTGTGGCCCCGGCGCATCATGGAGAAATCATCCAGGGAGCTTTTCACGACAACGCCGGCCGGCTTTGCCGGGCTCTAGTTACACTCCGCCATCCAGAACTTAGCAGTCGGGCGACGTTTTATCCTTCGCGAGAGCGGGCTGATATCACTGGCCCCCCTGGGATGTGGAAAGTACGTCAAGCCGCAGCTGCGACAATGGCCGCCTTTGCGACCGAGCGCTCCCCCTTCACGGGAGGGCATGTGGAAATCTCCAGCACGGTGCCGCTGGGTGTCGGTATGGGCTCATCCACGGCGGATGTAACGGCAACAATAAGGGCAATCGCTAACTTTCACGGAGCTCGGCCGTCGGCAGCGAAGATTGGCCAGATGGCCGTCCAGGTGGAATCGGCATCCGACCCGATAATGATCGATGACCAGGTGGCCTTGTTCGCCCAGCGTGAGGGCCGAGTACTGGAGTCCTTGGGTCGGTCGTTGCCGCGGATGATCGTGGTGGGGTGTATCACCGACCCGGTGCCGGGCGGTATCGACACGGTGGCCCTGCCGGCCGCTGCCTACTCCGTCGACGATGTCGAAACGTTCCAGCTGCTGAGGGCCGAGATCCGAGCGGCAGTGCGCGATAGTGACGTGGGCAGGCTGGGCCGGGTCTCGACGGCCAGCGCGCTCATCAGCCAGCGGTTCTTGCCGAAGCCGGCGCTGGGGCTCTTGCTGGACCTGTGTAAGCGCTGCGGCGGCTGCGGCGTGCAGGTGGCCCACAGCGGCACGGTAGCGGGAGTGATCTTCGATCCAGACCGGCCGGGCGTGGTCGCGGACATTGATCGCTGCGCGGCCTACCTCGACCGGGCCGGACTAGCGCTCACCGGGATGATCTCACCTGATGGTGCCTCAGTCCCTAGCAGCAGATTTAACAACAGGAACAAGCCGTCCCGTTCCACTCAGCGTGGCCAGATCAATGTCAGCGATGCACCTGACCGGGTCCTCATTTAGGGTCAAGGTACCTTCGATGTGAACCGTGCCGCGACTTTGATCGAAGTCGGCGGAATCGAGGTCGCAGGCGCCGCGGTCCACGCTGATGGGCAAGTCGGTGCCACCTTCGGTATCGGTGAACTTAATGCTTAGCCGGCCAATTTCTTCGAGCCGAAGCTTGAGGTCCTCAACCGAGGGATCCAGCGCCCCGACGATAACAGGATGATTACCGCTGGCCAGGCGTTGGGTCAGTTCATCCACCGACTAACTCCTTAACTTCCGTAGGGCATGACTATGCGGCGACAGAATGAACGCCGCCTTGTCCCGTCAACATGTCATTACTCGTAACGTATCAGGCCAATTAAACTATGTCCAGATAGTTGACTGCGCCGCCAGCGAGACCAATGCGCACCTCGGGACTACATTAGGAAGATCAGGCAGACGTAGGATCTAATAGCTTGATCTGGCGCATAAAACAATACTTCGCGGAGCGAGGGCAAGTCAGGACCTTCTGGGAGGGGTCAGCGCTTATGTACACGACGGAAGCATGGGTCCTGTACCGGGGTGAGGCCGGCGCCGGGCCCGGACACTTGGAGTTCGAGTCAATCTCCTTTCCCAGCCTCAGCGACGACGAGGTGCTCATAGAGCCGCTCTATGGGGCATGGGAGGCCAACATGTCGCATGCGGTGGACCGCGACCCCATCGACATCTGCGATCTGCGCGGTGAGGAGAAGGTGGTGCTGGGCAATTCCGGCGTCGTACGCGTGCTCGACGTGGGTCGCTACGTCCGGAACGTGCAGCCCGGTCAATATTGCCTCTTCGCCCCGGTAGGGGAATCTGACCCCTTCGGGTATCAGCAAACCGTGCACGGTTATGACGCTCCGGGGACTATCGGAACACTCGCCAGAAAAACGAAGATTGCTTGTACAGGCGTCTACCCGCTGCCGTCCGGCACAAAGTTCTCGCTACAGCAGTGGGCGGCCTTCTCGCTGCGCTACATCGCAGCCTGGTCGAATTGGTCAGTCGCTTACCGATGCTTCCGCGTACAGCTCTCCATGGAGGACTTTCCGGTGCCCTATGTCTGGGGCTGGGGGGGAGGGTGCACGCTTGCCGAACTGGATTTGGCCCAGCGCCTCGGCTGCGAGGCGGTCATGCTTTCAGGAAACGACCGGAACATCAAGGACATCGAAAACTGCGGAATAACTACTATCGACCGCCGGTCCTTCCCAGACCTAAATTATGACCGAAAGCGCTATGCCGCCGACGAAAAATACCGCAATGCATACCGCCTCTCTGAGTATGCGTTCCTGATAGAAGTCAGAGAACGAACGGCCGGCAACGGCGTTTCCATTTTCGTCGATTACATCGGCTCCCCGGTCTCGCGAGCCAGCATAAAGGCGCTCTCGCGCCAGGGGGTGCTGACCACTGCTGGCTGGAAACACGGCATGGTAATTCCGCTGAATCGCGCGATGGAATGTATCAGCAGACACATATACGTGCATACTCATTCAGCTCGGGCCGGCGAGGTCGAGGAATCCATGGCATATGGAGAGGAGAATGGCTGGATGCCGCAAGTCGCCGCCGAGGATACCTACCGGTTCGAAGATGTCCCGCAACTGCTTGCCGACTACGCGGAAGGCCGGGTGGGCTACTTCCCAGTCTATGAGGTCAATCCGTAGGTGCAGCCTTCGCTAGCACTTGTGATAAATTGCCTCTATGTTCACATATATACATCATGTGGGAATAGCATGCTACGACCTGGATTCCAAGATCGACTTTTACCGGGACACGTTCGGGCTGATACTCGTAAGCCAAGAAGGCAGCCCGAAAGATGGTATTCGTGAGGCCATGATGCAGGTGAGCGGGAACGGTCGGCTAGCTGCTAGCCCGCTGGGGCAGGCAGCCACTCCGTCATACGTGCAGCTGCTCGAGTCAACTCGTCCAGACTCTCCCGTGGGAAAGTTTCTGGCCAAACGCGGCGAAGGAATCCACCACATCGGCTACGCGGTCGCTGATATTGCTGAAGCCATGAGCGAGATAAGCGCGACTGGAGTCCAGCTCATCGACAAGTTGCCCCGGCACGGATCAATGGGCTCCTCCATTGCTTTCCTCCATCCGCGCGATGTCGGTGGTGTACTCACCGAGTTGGTCCAGGTCGTTGCGCTAGCCGGGAACGGCGAATAGCGGACGGTTCAGCTGATGATACGTCGCAGTTGAACAGACTCTTCGAAGCTGAAGCGCTGCCAGCCGCCAGCACCCCCATGAGCCGCGTAACCCCCTGGCGCGGGGGTGCACCCTGCTCCACGAGGCTGATATCTTCAAATACCACCGGAGTGGATATTGTGGAACTAAAGTGATAATTTCGGCCCCGACTGCAGGATCGCGGGTGCGGCTCGATGAGGTCAATCTGGCCGACGTCGATCTCTTCACCAGCGGGGACCCGCACGTCGTCTGGCAGACACTGCGGGCGGAACGCCCGGTGTTCTGGCAGGCGCAGCCAGGTGGCGAGGGCTTCTGGGCGGTAACACGCCAGGCCGACGTACGCCGCGTGCTTTCCGAATACGAAACGTTTTCCTCGGAGAGCGGGACGGCAATTAATATGCTCGGCGCGGCGGATCCGTCGGCCGGGCTCATGATGCATTCCACGGATCCACCCCGGCACCGCCAGTTCAGACAGCCGCTTGGAAAGCGATTCTCCGCGCAGGCAACGGCGTCCTACCAGAAGCAGATCCGCTCGTTTGTCAGGGATGCTATGGCGCCGGCCCTGGACGGCGAGATATGGGATGCCGCCGATTCATTCGCACGCCTGCCGATGGCGGTCGCGGCCATGATGATGAGGCTGCCATCGGAAGATGTCGACCTACTGGTGCGCCTCGCCTACGCCTCACTCGCACCACATGACGAACGATATAGCTCCGGCTCAGACAAAATTACTTCAGCCTTCGCCCACTACGAGATTATTAGATATTTCTACGGATACATCGCCGAACGCCGCGCAACTCCGTCCGATGACCTCATCAGCTATCTCGTGACGATGGAGGTCGATGGGCGTCTTCTGAACGATGAAGAGATTCTTGTGAATTGCCTGAGCCTGCTACTGGGCGCCGTGGTGACAACCTCACAAGTGATCAACGCCACATTCATCGCGCTTGCCGAGATGAATAACGGCGAAGGCCGGTGGCCGGCCGCCACGGTCGCGTCCTCCGCAGTTGAGGAAGCACTGCGCTGGTCATCTCCGGTAACGCACTTTATGCGGCGCGCCAGCAGCGATGTCGAGATGCACGGCGAAAAGATCAAGGCCGGTGACGCGGTCACCGCGTGGATCGGCTCGGCAAACCGCGATGAGGCGGTCTTTGATCGGCCGTACACCCTGGATTTCCGGCGATCACCGAACCGGCACATCACTTTCGGTTATGGACCGCACCGCTGTCTCGGCAGTCATCTGGCCAGGCATATGCTCCAGGAATCCTTTGAGCAGCTGGCAGCCGACGTCGAATCCTTTGAGCTGGCGGGACCGCCTCGTCATCTATCATCCAACGAGATAGCCGGCGTGGTCAGCCTTCCGCTCAGGCTAGAGTTTAGGGACCGCAAGCCGCTGGGCGACTTACATGCTGGAAGTCTTTACCGCCGAGACCAGCAATGCAGCTTACGAGACGCCGCACAGCGCTGCGACCTGCCGCACTGCATCCCCAGTGAAAGACTTCCTGCTGAGCCGCAACTTCGGTTCGGCCGGTACCAGGGAATAGTCCCTGGCCAGCCTGCTGCGACCGCCACCCGTAATGTTGAGCAACATGACCGCTTCTCGCTCAACTCGGCCGTGGGCGACCGCGTCCTGCAGGCATGCGACGGCTACTGCGGCGGCTGGTTCTATGTCTATTCCCTCTAGTTCCAGGAATGTATCAGCAGCACGCTCGGCAGCGGCGTTACTGGTTACCAGTACGTCGCCATTACTCTCCGTGAGACAATCGTAGACTCCTCCCCTGGTCGCGTACGGAGGCATCCAGTTCGTCAGTTCGTCCGCATAGACCTGCTTGATAGCGTCGCGGAAATTTTCGGTCGACTCTTGTGGTAGGCGCATACTCAGTCGCCAGGCATCGAAAATTGGCGTAAAGGGAAGATTCTGACATAGCATGAGCCTGGGAAGCGATATGTCGCTCGATGCACTTCGCACTCGCTTAGCGGCCTCCAGGGTAGCGATTGCCCCAGTTCCGCTGCCGACAGACTGGAAGTAGTAAGACGGCAGTTGTTTAATTTCCTCGAATGCCGATAGCAGCACCGTCGCCAGGCCATCCCTCCGGGCGACGTTTTTCACTCCGCCCTCGGGCAGGAAAGTGGATATCCGGGACACCATGGCCGCCAGCTCAATGGCATCCGGGTACTCACCGTCATCGATAACCACCAGGTTAACGCACGGATGGAGCGACTCCCGAAACCTGAATCGCCGGAGACCCTTTTCCGGAACGATGATGAGACATGGCAGCTGCCTTCGCGAGCATGTCCACGCGAACGCCGCGCCCGTGTTTCCCGATGATGCGACCGTCAGAATGAGGCCCGGCGTCGGCAGCCTGCCGAGTACAGTGCACGCCTCGAGCTCTTTAAAGGTTGCGGTCTCTAGCGCAGCACCGCGCTCAGGCCAGAATCCATTGAAGGCTATCCACAGGTTCGGCAAGCGCAGCATGCCCGCAAGCCCGCTGCTACGATATACAGCGGCCCGGCCCGCATCCGCCTGCTCGCCCGTGACAGGAAGCCACCGCTGATAACGGAATATGCCTTCCCTGTCGGCGAATGGTTTGAAGCCTCGGTCGGCATACTCCGTTCTGAGAAGTGCAGGCTCGTGATCAGCTGAGCAGTCCAGGATCAGCCCGTCATCGTCATACCGCCGGCCGCAGAAAGAGCAGACAATCGTGTAGTGGCGCAGCGGAGGCTCTTCGCGCGTCTCGCTATATTCGCCGGAGACGCGTTCACGGACCCTCATCTGAGGCCTCCAGGAGGTCGATCGCGCGTTCGGGGCAGTTGGCAGCCGCGAGGCGTGCCCCGCGCTGTTTGTCGTGGGGCACAGCTCCCGCACCGAGGATTTGGCCGTAGCCTTCCCGGTCCTCGCCAAAAAGGTCTGGTGCGAGGTAGTAGCAGCGGCCATGCCCCTGGCAGCGATCGGGGTTGATCAGCAGTTTCAATGTGCTATTCCTGTCTGTGCTGTGGTTGCGGCTCCGGCCAGGCCGCGTTGCAAGCGGCTGACCACGGCGGCCCATTCCTCCTCGTCTACCGCGTGCAGGTCGGGTGTGACGAGCGCGCTGCCCATGCCGAGCAGCAGGCAGAGATGGACTAGTGCGTTCGGCGACAGCACGGGGTCGATCTGGTCACTGGCCTGGGCGGCCCGCATGAGGCTGGTCAGGCATTCCGCCAGCTCGCTGACGTAGCAGCCCATCGGTGCGGCCAGGTACTCGTCACGGCGCGCAGCGACCAGCGCCTCGACGAGCAGGTGGCCCTCCGCGTCGCGGCGGCAGGGAGCCCCCCCGCCCATGGCCGTAAGCAGCCAAGTGATCGGCCTGTCGGGACCGGTCCTGAACATTTCAGCGAGAACGCGACGACCGTGCGTACGTAGCGCGCAAACGAGTAGATCAGCCTTCGAGCCGAAGTGCGCATACATCGCGCCCCTGGTCACGCCCGCGGCAGCGGCGATATCGGCCACCCGGACGCCGTCGTAGCCACGCTCGGCGAGGGCGTCTGCGGCCGCGTGCAGCAAACGGTCACGGGTCTCGGCAGCGGAGACACCCGCTATGCGGCCCATCAGAAGAATAACTTCACGTACTGGGCCAGCTCTGGCCCAGAACCGGCATCGACGGTAACGATCATAAGCCAGAGCCCCTTTTCTCGCGACGAGGGTGAGTATATTTTGATTACGCTTGGCCGCCGACCTGCCATCATGTTCGGAAGACGCTGAGGCCACCAAATCAGAAGTGGCAATCGATGAGTCTCCGGACAGCATTTCCTGTTTAACTGCGGAACTATGTCCTCGGCGCTCGGGGCATTGCTGCTATATGTTCTCCAGAATTCCGGTGGCCGTTCGCCGCCCGCGCATATCCCGTACAGCGGTCACCAGGGCTTGCTGGTCGCTGGCAGCGCTGACCACCATGCCCTGGTGGTCGAACAGGGGCGAGGTCAGCCGGTAGTGGAACTGCTGGCGGCAGTCGCTGCGATCGCCGTGGCATCCTGTCGCGCGGGCCGCTTCGGCCATGGCCAGCGCCTGCAACGGGCCGTGTATGAGCAGCCCCGGGTAGCCTTCCACCTGCGTCGCGTACTCGCGATCGTAATGGATGCGATGCGCGTTGTACGTCAGCGCCGAGAAACGGAATAGCAAGGCCGGGGAGACCTCGATGACCCAGTCGGCGGCGGCGGGCCGGACTGCTGGACCGTCCTCCGAGGGAGCCTGCAGATGGCCGGCCGAGAATGCGGCTTCTCGGTATGCGATGTCCTGCTGCTCGTCGATGACGACCTGACCGCGTTGCAGGATCTGGTGTTCCACCACGATGAACGTCAGCGGCCCGGACCTGCCCTGCTTCTCCAGGACGGACAGCACGCGGCTGCGTTTGGTGGCGGGCTCACCGCACCTGAGTGGCCCGATGCTGCGGATGCGACCGCCGGCCCACATTCGGCGCCGGCCCCGTGCCGGGAAAGCGGCAATCGTCCCGCGGAGCGGGTGCCCATCCGGCCCGAGTTCTCCTTGAGCGGGCCGGTCCAGCAGATAGACCCAGTGCCAGAGCAGCGGCAGTCCCTCGTCGTGCGCGAGGTCAGGTACCGGCACCCCGAGCAGCCCGCCGAGCGCATGAGCGGGCTCCGGCAGCAGTATTTCCGTTCGCTCGACGAAGTCGTTCACCGCTGCTCCTCCGGGGGCGACCAGGTTAGGCTGATGTCGGTTCGCGGACGGGCTACTCAAAGGGTTCATGGAGGCGTTGGATGACGGTAGAGGCGGAGCGGGCGGAGCAGGAAGTCTTCAGCTTCCAGGCGGAGGCAACGCAGGTCTTGGACCTGGTGGTCCATTCTTTGTACAGCAATAAGGAGATCTTCCTTCGCGAGCTGATTTCAAATTCCTCCGACGCCATCGACCGGCTGCGACTGGAACTGCTGTCGCAATCGGAGCTTCCTGAGGCGGAGGGACCGCTGCGGATCCGGGTCAGCCACGATGACGATGCCCGCACGATCACCATCACCGACAACGGCATCGGCATGAGCCGTGACGAGGTGATCGCGAACATCGGCACGATCGCCAAGTCCGGCACACGAGAGTTCTTGCGGTCGCTGACCGGCGACCAGCGAAAAGACGCCCTGCTGATTGGCCAGTTCGGGGTGGGCTTCTATTCCTCGTTCATCGTCGCCGACAAGGTGGAACTGACCACCCGCCGGTCTGGCCTGGGACCGGATGACGGGGTGCACTGGGAATCGGACGGCAAGGGTGACTACACGCTGGAGTCGGCCAACGTGCCGGATCGCGGCACGACAATCGTCCTTCATCTGCGCGAGGGCGAGGACGACCTGCTGAACGGGTGGCGGCTACGGTCGATTATCGAGAAGTACTCCGACCACATCAGCGTGCCGATCATGATGCCGGGCGAGCCCGAGGACAAGGCGGAAGAGGAAGAGGCCAAGGCGAAGGATGCCACGCCCAAGCCGGATGTCACCGTCAACCGGGCGTCGGCGCTGTGGTCCCGCCCGAAGGCCGAACTCACCGACGACGACTACACCGGGTTCTACAAGCACATCACGGGCGAGTTCAACGATCCGCTGGCCTGGGTGCACGCCAGGATCGAGGGGACGTATGAGTACACGTTGCTGCTGTTCATCCCCGCTGACGCACCGTACGACCTGTGGGTGGAGAGCTCCCGCCGCGGCGTGCGGCTGCATGTGCAGAGGGTTTTCATCATGGAGGACACGGGGCAGATCCTGCCGAAATACCTGAGGTTCATCCGCGGTGTCATCGACTCGTCCGACCTGCCGCTCAACGTCTCCAGGGAGATCCTGCAGAGCAGCCGCGCAGTCGACAACATGCGCACCAACGCGGTGAAGAAGGTGCTGCGCCGGCTCGCCGAACTCGCCGAGAGCGACCCGGACAAGTACGCCACGTTCTGGAAGCAGTTCGGCGTCACCTTGAAGGAAGGCATCGCCGACGACTACTCCAACCGGGACGAGATCGCCGGGCTCTTGCGGTTCAACTCCACTAAGTCCCCCACCGACGACCCGGACACCTCGCTGCGCGACTACGTGGCGCGGATGAAGGAGGGGCAGGAGGACATCTACTACCTGCTGGCCCCGTCGCTGGCGGCCGCCAAGTTCAGCCCGCACCTGGAGGCATTTCGCACCAAGGGTGTGGAGGTGCTGCTGCTCGGTGAGGGAGTGGACAACTGGGTGGTGTCCAGCCTGCGCGAGTTCGATGGCAAGAAACTGCAGTCCGTCGCCCAAGGCGACGGCGACTTGGGCGCGCTGGCCGACGAAGAGGAAAAGCAGGCTAAGGAGCAGGCAGACGCCGAGTACGCGGAGATGCTAGGCAAGCTGAAGGCCTACCTGGCCGGGCAGGCCTTTGACGTGCGGCTGTCCACCCGGCTGACCACCTCGCCGGCCTGCATTATCAGCAACGAACCCGAAATCGACATCAACCTCATGCAGCGGCTGCGCGGAACCGGCCTGCCGCGCCAGGCGGTGCTCGAGCTCAACCCGCAGCACCCGCTTATTCAGCGGCTCAACCGCAGACGGGACGACAAGCACATCGGCGAGTGGGCGCAGGTCCTGTTCAACCAGGCGGTGCTCACCCTCGGAGCCCGCATCGAGGACCCCACCACGTTCGTCGGGCGGCTGAACAGCCTGCTCACAGCGCTCACCGAAGAGGATGCCGCCGACGCGGGGGAACTTGTTGAGGAGGCAGACACGGACCCTGAGGAGGCAGACTGAGCGCAACCCCGCCGGGACGGCTGCTGGCGGTCAGCGACCTGCACGTCACGTTCCCGGAAAACCGGGAATTCGTTGCGAACCTCTTGCCGGGCACCTCGTGCGACTGGCTGCTGGTGGCGGGGGATGTGGCGGAAAAAACTGCGGACATCGAATGGGCGCTGCGCACGCTAAGGGCCCGCTTCGCACGCGTTGTCTGGGCTCCCGGCAACCATGAACTCTGGACGCTCAGCACGGACCCGGTGCAGCTGCGCGGTCAGGCCCGGTATCAGTACCTGGTCGCGATGTGCCGCCGGATCGGCGTGATCACGCCGGAGGACCCGTTCCCGGTATGGCGTGGCGAGGGTGGGCCGGTAGTAATCGCACCGCTGTTCATGCTGTACGACTACTCGTTCCGCCCGGAAGGGACCACCACCAAGGCGGAAGCCCTCGCTGTGGCGTACGAGACAGGCGTCGTGTGCTCTGACGAGGCCGTGCTGCACCCTGACCCTTATCCGAGCATCGACGCGTGGTGCCACGCACGCGTCGAGGAGACCGAGCGACGGCTGGCAGCACTGCCACCGGGCATTCCTACCGTGCTGGTCAGTCACTTTCCACTCACCCGCGAGCCAACGCGAGTCCTGAAGTATCCAGAGTTCGCCCAGTGGTGCGGCACCGAACGCACAGCCGACTGGCACCTGCGCTTCGGGGCACACGCCGTCGTGTATGGCCATCTGCACATCCCCGACACCACCTGGCAGGACGGTGTGCGGTTCGAGGAAGTCTCGATCGGCTACCCTCGGGAACTCGACCTTAATCCGGAACGGCCGCGCACCCTACGGCAGGTCCTCCCGCACAGATCGACAGATCATGCAGCGGTAACGACCACCGCGGTCACCAGTAAGCCTTTATCGGCAAGCCAGCGACCGCTCATCTGAGCTAGCGGTACACCATTGACAAGCGGACCCTGCACGAGCAGGCGCGAGGTGAACGTACCCCCGCGCGCATCGATGACGATGTCCGCCGACTCGAAGCCGAGCCAGCACCGAGCCAGCGGAAACCACGACTTATAGACAGATTCCTTCGCGCAGAAAAGCAGTCGATCCCAGCAGATGGCGGGCCTGGCCTCGGCGAGTTCACCAAGCCGGGCACGCTCCTGGTCAAGAGCGATCAACTCAAGCATGCCACGGTCTGGGAGGGCCTCGTTAGGCTCCGCATCCACGCCCAGCGATGCGATATCCCTGGTCAAACCCACCGCAGCGGCGCGGTACCCGGGGCAGTGCGTAATGCTGCCGGTTACCCCGTCCGGCCATTGCGGGGCGCCGCCGGGCCCGGGAAGTACCGGGTCCGGCGGCCGGCCCAGTCGGGCCAGGGCTGCCCGGGCACAAGAGCGCCCGGTGGCAAATTCCCTCCGCCGGCTTTCCGTCGCCCGCGCGATGAAAGCGCATTCTTGCGGAAAGAGTTCGGCGGCGGCATTGTCCCCGAATGACTCAGACGACCCCACCTGCGACGGGAGGATACGCTCTATCACCTGACCATCCTAAGGGCCGTTCTTTTGCAGCAATGGCAAATTCATCCGGCACTTTTATACAGCGCTACCGCCTCGCTGCGCACACCCCTGGAAGGATTCACCAGCGGTGGCTGCGGCGGTTGAGATTCAAATGGCAGCGACTAAGCTGAGGCCCATCATCGCAATGTGTTCAACTGCCGATTATAACTAGTTGGACGCAATTCGGTGGCCGGCAAGCTGAAAGATTCATGGCACGCCATGACCGCACGGCAGCTGAAATGTACCGCCTGCTGATGGTCACCTAGCTGGAGGAGGAGCCAGCCGATCGCAAAGAGGGCGTGGGCCTCTCCTTGCTGGTCTCCGACGGTATGGTAGAGCTGGCGGGCTTGCCTTGCCTGAACCAATCCTTCCAGGATGCGATCCTGCGCCTGTAGGACATAGGCCCGGCGGAGACCCGCCAGCGCGCGAAGCCGCCCGTCGCCGAGCTGCCTTGCCAGATTGATGGCCTCGTCCAGATAATGACCGGCGCTGACGGTATCGCCCAGCAGGAACCTCAGCCACCCAAGATGCTGGTTGGCCGTTGCCAGCCCGGCGAGATCACCCAGCGTGGCGGCGACCGCCAGTGCGGATTCCTGTGCCGCCGCGAGCCTTTGCCAGCATGCTTTGTCCCGGAAATACCACCCCGCGACCCAGGGAAGTTCCCAGGCGTACGGAGCGAAGCCGCTTTCCGCAGCCTGGCCGATGATGGCAATCAGGACATGCCGCTCGTTTTGAAACCATTCAGCTGCCTGCGCGGGATCTCTGATTTCCTCAAGCTGGACGCCTGGCTGTGGCCGGGTACGCCCAACCTTGGTCTGCGAGGAATGAAGAAAACCAGATGCCACGCTGGCAGCGTGCAGGTAGTGCTCGAGCACGCGGTGCAGCGCTGCATGCCGGTCGGCTTCGCTCTCGCGGGTTATAGCTTCTTCCATAGCGTAGGAGCGCAGCAAATCATGACAGATGTAGCGACCGGGAACGTACTCGGTGACCAGGTGCTCATCGCACAACTCCGCCAGCGCCAGATATGCGCACCCTCGCTGCGACCCCACGAGGCTGGCCACGGCCGAAACCGTGATATCGGGCCCAGGGTAAATTCCCAGCAAGCGGAACATCCGCGAGGCGCTATCCCCAAGCTTTGCCCGCGACCAGGAGAAAACCATCCGGGCGCTGGTGGCCGACTCCCCCGTCTCGAGTACATCCAGCCGCCTCCGCGCGTCCCGCATCTCAGCCGCGAGTGGTGCCAGCGGCAGGCCGGGGCGCGCGACGGCGCGGGCCGCGACGTCGCACAGGGCCAGCGGCAGGCCACCACATAGTGCGATCAGTTCACTGATCGCAACGTGCTCGGCCATTACTCGCCCGGCACCCAAGTTCAAGGCCAGTAGTTCACGCGATTCGGCCTCTGCCAGCACGCCCGGAGTGATCAGGTGAGCGCCCTCCGCGGCCGCAAGGCCGGTGAGGCGGTTCCTGCTGGTGACCAGCACCAGGCATCCCGGCGATCCGGGCAGCAGCGGGCGGACCTGTTCCGCGTCCAGAGCGTTGTCCAGCACGATCAGCATGCGCCGGTCGGCCAGCAGACTGCGGTACAGGGCTGCCTGCCCGTCGGTGTCCGAGGGGATCCGCGCGGAAATCACACCGAGCGCAGTCAGGAAACCGCGCACTGCGTCGGTCGGCGTGACCGGCATGCCAGACGGACCGGAACCACGCAGGTTCACGAACAACTGCCCATCAGGGAACTGGCGGGCGACCTGATGCGCCCAGTACACAGCCAGCGCCGTTTTTCCGATCCCGGCCATCCCGGTCAGCGCGGCGATAACCACGCCGCTTGTTTCCGTGAGGTCCCGTTCCACCAGCGGGGAGAGCACGGCCAGCTCGCCGCGGCGAGCTGTGAAGCATCGTGATGCAGCAGGAAGCTGCCTCGGCACCACGCGCTCAATGGAGCGAGGCGCTGGACCGCGGGCAGGTACCGGGACTTGGTTCCCCGCCCCGGTGTCCTGCCGCAGCACTCGCATATAGGCTTCGGCGAGCTCTGCGCCCGGATTCAGCCCTAGCTCGCGGTCGAGGCGCGTCCGCACGTCTTCGTGGACACGGATAGCGGCCGCCTGCCGTCCGGAACCTGCCAACGCGATCATCAGGCGGGCATGCGCCGGTTCGTTGAGCGGTTCAGCATCGGCAAGCGCCTGCAGTCGTGGTATCACCCGGTCGTACTGACCCAGCGCGCAGGCTACCTCGGCATAGCGCAGCAGTTCGCCGGCAAGCTCCTGCCTCAGCGCCGTGATGCCCGGGTGGCCGCAAAGGACGTCAACGTCGGCGAGCGGCTCACCGCGCCACAGGCCGACCGCATGCTCATAGCACTCGACGGCGGTCACATAGTCACCGGCTGCCCGCGCCTCGGCGGCACGTTCGGCAAGGTCCCTGAAGACCAGCAGATCCACTTCCTTGCGTGAAAGGCTCAGCCGGTAGGCGCCCCTGACCGAATTGATCACTCCCTGATCGCCTCCGAAGCGATTATGAGAGTTCAGGAGCCTGCGAATCCTGCTCACATGTGCCTGTACGAGACCTACCGCGGTGCGGGGCGGCGATTCTGCCCACAGCAGGTCGATCATCGTGTCCCGGCGCACCGGTGCCCCTGGGTCCATCAGGAGCAGCGCGAGCACCGCGCGCCGCGCGGGAGGCCCAAGGGACAGCGGTGTCCCGTCCTCCCAAGCCTCGAGCGGCCCAAGCACCGACAGCCACAGTCCCGCACGGCATCCGGATGTGCCCGACTCCCTTGCGAGTCCGGACTTGTCGAGCGGAGGCCGCAGTGACGGCACTGCGATGTGGCCTCGGCGGGGTAGCGCGGCGGCACGGGCCAGGCCGGCGGTCTGGTCAGGGTCAAGGCCGAGAGCGGCGGCCAAGGCGGCCAGCGAATCCGGTCGCGGCCAACGTCGGCGATACTGCTCGAAGTCGCGCAGCGCGGCGACGCTGAGTCCCGCCTTAGCCGCCAGTTCCCGTTGGGTTAGCCGTGCCTGGCCACGGTATGTGCGGACCAAAGATCCGAACTGGGAAACCGGACCGTCGCCGTACCCCAACCCCATAGGCCACGTCCCATCACCTTAGTACACAGGTAGCTTGACGACCCTCAGGAGAGTGACACATACCATCCTGAATGATAACAATCATGCCACATAAAGGCATCTGGGGATCTACTCCATGCTGGCGCTGTGACTGTCCCGCGGCCGGAACTGCCGGTACGGGCAGGTGGCAGTGGCCGACGCCACCTTCACCCTCGACCGCCCGCACCATCCCGGACCTGCCCACTCATGAAGCAGGTAAGCAGCGCGGCTCTGCTGACAGGTACGGCAATCCGGCGTCAGCGGACCGCCAGGACCGTCTGGTTGAGTCAGCTAGCGGAAGCGTTGTTGGGCGGGATATCGCAAGGGAGAGTCGTGCAACAGCCAGGTGATCGCGCGCCCCAGCAAATGAGCAACACAACGTCCTCCTTTCCGGACGTCCGTGACCGGGCCATACACCCCGCAGAGGTCACAACCCCGATGGTGACGGCCGTTCCCGTGCTTGCACTTCGCCCGGCCGACTCACCTCGCCTCAACGGTGAAGACAAGACACACATCGCACGGCTCGCCGAGACCGAGACACGGCTCCCGCCGATCCTGGCCGACCGGCGCACCATGCGGGTGATCGACGGGATGCACCGCCTGATGGCGGCGTCCTTGCAAGGACGCCAGACCATCGATGTCATGTTCATCGACGGATGCGAGGCTGACATCTTCCTGCGGGCGGTTCAGGAGAACGTCGCCCACGGCCTGCCGCTGTCGCAGGCCGACCGCCGCGCCGCGGCAGAACGGATCGTCGTGTCGCACCCGCAAATGTCCGACCGCGCGATCGGCCACTCGGTCGGCCTGGCGGCCAAGACCATAGCGACCATCAGGAAAAGTTCAAGCGAAGAAAAACCGCAGTCAAACGCCAGAATCGGACGAGATGGCAAAGTCCGCCCGCTGGACAGCAGCGTAGGCCGACGTCGGGCCGCCGAACTGCTGGCCCAGCAGCCCGACGCGTCGCTGCGCGACGTGGCCCGCGGCGCGGGCATATCCCCGGCCACCGTTCTCGACGTGCGCAAGCGCCTGGAACGTGGCGAATCACCCGTGCCCCAAAAACTCGCCAGCGCTGCTCGCAAATGCAGCGTCGGTAACGGCGCCGAGGATGACGCATCAAACGATGGCGCCTGTGCCCAGACCATTCGTTTCAGTTCCCGGGCAGCCGCACCGCCCGATCCGGCCGCCACGGTGGTAAAACTGCTGCGCGATCCGTCGCTGCGCAACAACGAGCGCGGCAAGGGAATGCTGCAGCTGCTCCAAATCAACGCCGTCGGTGCGGAACAGCTGCCGGAAGTAGCCGACGCAGTGCCCGCGCACTGCGTCGCCATCATTGTGCAGCTCGCTCGCCAGTACGCCAAAATGTGGCAAGACTTCGCCCAGGAACTGGACGGGCGAGCACGGATCATCGACCCATCGGCGTCCATACGCGCTTAACTCTCCGGATCGGCAAATGGGTTCTCAAGACCCACGACGAGGGCTGCGCCCGCGGGGCGCAGCCCTCGTAAGTTCGTCACTCAGTAGCCGCCACGGCTTTTTATCGAGCGCAAGTCGGCCGGTGCCGTTGAGCGTCGCCAGGTCAATGGTGGCGATCCACCGTACTGGATCATCATTCAGGATCAGAGCTGTCACTGCCCGCCTGACGCGTGAACCGGCTGACCTTCCCTATCACGTCCTCGCCGTAGAGCCGCAGCGCCTGCTGGACCGCAAACTCGGCCATGTACCGGCGGAACTCATCCAGTGATTCCTCCGCGAAGTTCAACATGCGGCGGTTAGCGGCCACGGCCGGGCTCTGGAGGCGATCGAGAGATCTCCCGATCGCCTCCGGCAATTCGCTCGGCTCGATCACCTCATCCACCAGCAGCCTGGCGGCGGGTTCATTCGCCCAGATCCGGCGTCCCTCCAGGATTACCTGGCGGGATAGCCGCGGCCCCAGGCATCTGGTCAGCCTGAAGTTAGCGGCTCCGGGCACGATGCCTTCCTGAGCGGCCGGAAGACTGAAGTAGGCGTCAGAGGCGGCGAGCACGTGATCGAACACCAGCAGCAGCTGCATCCCGCCGCCGATGGCGAAACCATCCACGGCTGCGACCCATGGTTTCGCGACCATCGGGAACCGCCACCGACCGTCATCGACAAGAACTCCCCGCACCAGCTTGTGGATATAGCCCAGTTCACGGCGCATCAGGAAGTCCACCAGCGAGATAGCGCCGGCGTGCAGCGCCTTGAGGTTAATTCCGGCGCTGAACACTCGCTTGCCGCGGTAGCGGGGATGGCTCATCTCTCCGCCGCGCAATAGGCCTACACGCACGTCCGGATCAAGCAGAGCGAGGTCCACAGCGGTCTCCATATCCTCGACCTGCTGCGTGTCCTCCGCATTCAGGCAATCATCCCGGCACATCGTCAGCCGGGCCGCGCCGTCACGGCGCTCCATCCGCACGGATCCAAGGTCGGCCACGCCGGTCCGGCTGAACTCCGGCAGCAGCCGGAGGGCTCGAGGCGTCGGCCGCAGCATGGCGTTCAGCAGATGTGGTCCGGACACCGGCGAGCGCAGGATCCCGCGCAGGAAGATGCCCTGGTCTATCTCGCGGCCTTCCTTGCGGGCCTGCGGGCACGCCCGCTCGGCCGTCATCTGATCCGCCGTGGGTACCAGGCCGGGAAACGCGATCGCGGCCGACTCCACGAGTTCCAGCAACCGCAGATAACGACCCCGGCAACCGGTGAGCTCGTCGTAGACCGCTTCGGCATGAACGTCCAGGAGACGGGTGCGAACGGCGCGTAGCGCATCGTGCGCCGCAGCGGCGGTCGCGCGTTGCTCTGCGGATCGTCCCACTGGCTCCGGGAGTGACGCGATCAGATCGTCGGTGTGCTTCGCGGCGTCCGCCAGAACCCGCCGCGCGCGGCTCAAGTCTCCGCGCGCGGCTCCAATGTTGTCCTGTGGCTGCGGCAAATCACTACGCCGCCCCGGTGGCTGCTCGTCGCAGCGCCCGGTCGCAGGCCGCGAGGTGGGTTCCCAGGGCGTCCTCGAAGGTGGTAGCCGGCGCTTCCAGCACGAGTTGCCGTCTGATGGCCAGTTCGGCGCCCACAGCCGCGGCAGCCACCTCCATGGCCTTCTCGGCAGAGCTCGTTACATTGTCGGCCACTTCGTCGATGAGACCCATCGCCAGGGCCTCGGCGGCCCCGATGGGTGTGCCGAACAGAGCCGCCCTGCGAGCCTGCGCGGCACCCGCCGCCTGCCGGGCGAGCCGGTACAGCGCCATGCCGGGCCAGGTCGCTCCGGCGACGACGGGCACGACCAGCTTGGCCCCGGCCGGAATGATGCGGTAGTCGGCGGCCAGCAGCGCGTCCAGAGCCGACCCGCCGCAGTCGCCTTCGGCCACCGCGATCGTGACCGCGGGCAGGCGCTCCAGCCGCCGCATTGCGCGTTCCCACTTGCTTACCAGGGCCACGGACAGGCCGCCGGGGCATTCAGGCACGGGCACGCCGGACAGGTAGATGATCACGAACCCGCTCGTGTCACCGTCCTCGGCCCTATCGCACACCGCACCGACTTCGGACACTGTTTCCGCGGACAGCGGACGGCTGCCATCCACCCGGAGCATTAGACCGCCGTGGTCGGCCACAGGGCCGACGGTCTCTCGGTTCCCTGCCGTTTGCTGTCCGCTCACCATTGGACCAGCGCCGTTTCGATCGTCGAGCCAGGACCCATGGTCATAAGGACTCCGTAATCGCCCGGCTTGGCCGCGCCCTCGCGAAGCAGCCGCTCATACGAGAACAGGAACGAACCGCTCGACAAATTGCCGTAATCGCGCATCACACCGATGGTGTGGCGCACGTCATGCCGGGTGAGGCCGAGATTCACCCTGACCGCGTCGATCACCTTCTTGCCGCCGGAATGCACGAGCCAGTGGCTGATATCGCTGCGGCGCAGCCCGGTTCCGGCCAGCAGCCGGTCGAGAACCAACTCCGCGTGGGCGCCGACCACATAGGGGATGTCCGGATCGAGATAGAAGCTGAACTTGCCCTGCGAGCCATCCCAGTCATAGCGCATGGCAGCAAGCGCGTCGGTGATGATGTGGCTGGCGAACGACAGGATCCGCGGCCCCCTCGAGGCTGGAAGCAGGCTGTCGCCCGCGTCATTGCCGGTCAGCACGATAGCCGCCGCGCCGTCGCCGAAAAGGCTGTTCACGACCGCGGTCCGCATCGTCGAGTCGAATACATAGGCAGCGGAACACGCCTCCGCGCACAGCAGAACCGCGAACTGGTCGGGGTGAGCCGCTGACCAGGCAGCCGTCACACCGAGCGCGTTCAGCCCGGCGTTGCAGCCCATGCCGACGACATCGACCCTGCTGCAACGCGGCGCGATTCCCATCTCACGAATCAGCAGGGCGCTCAGGCCCGGAGTCAGAAAACCAGTCGTGGTGACGCAGCACAGGTGGCCGATGTCGTCGATCCCTGCCCCCGCGTTCGCCAGGGAGGCGCTGATTGCCCGCGCCCCCATGTCGAGCGCCAGCGCCCTGTGCTTGGCGAGCAGATCCTCCTGCGTCTCATCGGGACGCACCCCATCAAGGCCCGCCGGAGGCAGCGAGAGGTAACGCCGTTCAATGGCGCTATTGAGGAAAATGGAACGGATCCGGGAGTCTGTTATGCGGAAAATATCGAGCAGGTCGCACTGTGAATAGGGTTCTCCCGCGACAGCCGTTCCGACTCCGACGATTCTCGGCGCTGGAAGGGATTGCCATGGGGCTACGTCCGTCGCATTCTGTACATCTGGCAGGGTAAGACTCGCGCTCAGGGTCACCGGTACGTCCAACCCCACCGGCGCGGCTGACTGCGCACGCATCGCGTAGCTGTAACCACTTCGTTCACCTTCCTTTGGCTTCGGCTTCTATGAAGTTTGCTAGCCGGGTAATTCCGTGGGTAATGTTTTCCTCGGACAGATAGCTAACGGACAGCCGAAGGCTGTAATCCCCGCCACCCTGGGGGTAGAAATATGACATCGGCGTCCAGATAACCCCGAAATTTTCGGCCGATCGCGCCAGCGCGGCGTTATCGGCCCGGAACGGGACACGCATCGTCAGGAAGAACCCTCCGCACGGTTCATTCCAGCGCACTCCGAGCGCACCTCGCTTCGAGGCCGGGAAGCAGAAGTCGAGCTGCCGGAGGGTAGAGCGCATCGCACGCGCGTAGTACGCCGCCTGCTGCGTGTTCAGCTCAGAGATCCGCCCTTCGCAGGCGAGCAGCATGCCCGCGATGACGGCCTGGCTCAGCGCCGGCGTATTCACGGTCACCATGCTCTTGATCTTGGCGAGCTCATCCGCCAGCAGACCTGCCTGTCCTGCCGAGTTGGTCACGGTCTGGTCCGCTACCGCGAACCCCACCCGGGCCCCGGGAAAGGCGGTCTTGGAGAAGGAGCCCAGATGGATTACTCGATGCTGGCGATCGAGCGATTTCAGCGTCGGAAGGTGCGGCCCCGGACTTACCATCCGGTACGGGCTGTCCTCCACGATCAGGATGTCATGATGCGCGGCCAGGTCGAGGAGTTCGCCGCGGGTTTCCACCGGCATCGTGGTCCCGGCGGGATTGGAGTGATCGGGCACCACGTAAAAGGCGCGGGGGCGGCGACCGCGCGCCCGCTCGGCATTGAGCGCCAGGTCGAGATCGGCGCAGCGGAATCCGTCCTCCCGCTCTTCCACAGCGACCACCGCTATGTCCAGTAGCGTGGCCGCGCCTGTAATCCCCACGTAGCAGGGACTGGAGACCAGGAACACGTCCTGCGGGCCGGCGACCAGCGCGCGCAGCACGAGCAGCATGGCTTCCTGGCAGCCCACTGTGAGGACAATTGACTCGGCAGGGACGTCGATGTTCTCGTCCTGGCGAAGCGAGGACGAGATCAGCTCGCGGATCTGCCCCGCGGTGGGACCGTACTGGAACATCGCGGCGCGGATCTGCTCGGGCGAGCTGCCGTGCCCCGCCAGATGGCCGAGATAGCGGCGTATGTAGGTGAAGATCTGCTCGGTGTCGAAGAAGCCATCGTATGGGCGGCCCGGGGCGAACGAGATCGCGTTCGGATACCGGAAGGTGATCTCGTTTAGAAAGTTCATCGTGTCGAGGACGGGGTCGGACAGGCTGGCGTGCAGGTCTTCCTTCCGCAGCGAAGCAGCGGTGGAGGTGGCAATTGATTCGCTCATCCGCCTGCACCCGACGCATCACGCTCCACGGCTTCATAGAGGGCCTTAATGTTCGCAGTGCCGAACCCGCGGGCACCGCGGCGCTGCACAAGCTCGTAGAACAGGGTATTCCGCTTATACGGCGAACGCGTGAACAACTGCAGAAGATAGCCCCATTCGTCGCGATCCGCGAGAACATTCGTGGCGCGCAGGTCAGCTATCTCACCTGTAATGCCGGATAGCCGGTGCGCGAGCATGTCGTAATAAGCGTTCGGGCTGTTCAGGAACTCCACTCCCCGGCAACGAAATTCATGGACAGCGGAAACAATATCATCTACCAGGAAAGCGAGGTGCTGGACACCCGGCCCCCCGTACCGCGAAATAAATCCCTCTACCTGCCCCGGCTTCCTTGCCTGGTCTTGCTGAAGAATGGTAAATGTGATGCCGCCGGACGGACTGCGGACGACAATTGAGTCAATCGCCTGCTCCCCGATCTCGATATATTCACCCGAATAACGGGCCAGCCCGAAGGCTTCTGTGCAGAAATCCGCGTAGCTCGACAGCGTCCCGCCCTCGACGAGGATGGCGACGTGATCGAGCAGCCAGATCCGGCCTGGTCTCGCGGATCCTTCTGAGACCGGCCTCCAGGCGCGGTCGCCGGGAAGGCCAGCGCCAGCCGAGCGCGGCACCAGCGAGTGGCGCGTGTCACCGAACCCCGAAACAACCAGCCTGCCGGGTGCCGAGTTGATGAGTAAGGCGCCAGCCGCCAAGGCCTGTTCACAGGTCCGCGCGGGATCGTCACATCCGAAAGCGATGTCGGCGATCCCGTCGCCGTGCGCCTCGATGAATTCCTCGGTCTCCCGGCCGGCCGTCACGACCAGCTGGACAGTACCGTGCCGCAGCAGCAACGAGCGGCTGCCCTCAGCCATCGACTCCGCCATCGGCGTGAACCCAAAGGACGATACAAAATAGTCGACAACCGACGGCATATCCCTCGTGTACAGCTCGACATACTCGATGTCCTGCGCAGCCATCGAAGCCCTCTCCGCTCGCTCGTCCAGCGCCGGATCAGCTACTTCTTGCCAGCTACTTCTTGCCGGCAGTCGATTTCTTCGGCTTCGCCCGCGCAGACCCGTTCCCTGACTGCCCGTTCCCCTGGTTATCGTCCTGCCTTGCCGCGGCATCCGCCTCCATCTCCCGGATAAGGCTATTCGGCCGCATATCTGTCCAGTTCTTCTCGATGAAGTCCAGGCATTCCTGGCGGCCGTCTTCACCGAAGATGATTTCCCAGCCGTCAGGGACATCCGCGAACACGGGCCACAGAGAATGCTGCCCTTCGTCGTTGATTAGAACGAGGTACTTGGCATCGGGATCTTCGAAAGGATTCGTCGCCACTGGGCATTCCCCTCCACGCTTAGCCTCACGGCCAGAACTATCACAACAAATATACCTAAAGTCGCGGACCTGCGTAATGCGGACAACCCTCGCCGACCGCCGATAACACTCAGCTGATAATCTTGTCAAGCTTCGCCCGTGCGGCCCGATCACCGTTCAACTGCGGTGCGTCGGCAGCTGAACAGCGCGTCGCAGAGTCTCACCGATTCTTGTCGGGAAATTCGATGATTGCCGATTAACCTCGCGCGGGCGCTCTCGAATATGTTCGGCAAGCGCCGGCGGCGACAAAAGTCCGCCCGCCGTTCGGCGCGCAGGTCATTGACGAGCTGCCGACGTTCCCATGTCAGATCGAGCTCAAGCTGCAATAAGCGATAGTGAGACAACATCGCCCGTCAGTGCCCGGCCCGGCAGCGCCGCGCAGTCTGCAGTGCACGATGCTGCCGTCACGTCCTGCAGCTATTGCGGAGCACCGCGCTTCTGGCGAGGATGGCCATCTGCACTTTGCCGTAGCCTCCGGCCACGCCAACTGACCGCGCGCGTATACCCGCCGGGCGGGTCGAGATCGGCCGCGGCTGGGACGAAGGGCTATTGCCTGCTGAGCAGGAGCTCGCGCAGAGCTGCCGAGACAGCGCGGTACTTAATCGGCCTGTTCTCGCCGTCCCGTTGCACGGCCCCGCCGCGCAGCAGCCGGCGCATCGTCTCTGAGACAGCATTTCGCTGGGTCTCCGAGATGTTCTCGCCCTCCGTCAGGAGTGCGACTTCGGACGATGTGAACCACTGCCGAGGGTTCTCGAGCAGGACCTCGATGACGCGAGCCTTGCGATCTGCGGCCCTCCCGGCCACCGCCGCCTGCTCGGACGCTGCCGACTCGGACGCTGCCGACTCGGACGCTGCCGACTCGGATGCCGCCGGCTCGGGCGCCGCTGCCGGCTTGCGTACCCCCGCCGGCTTGCGCACCCCCGCCGGCTTGCGCACCCCCGCCGGCTTGCGCACCCCCGCCGGCTTGCGCACTGCCGCCGGCTTGCGCGCCCCTGCCGACTTGCGCGCCGCTGGCTTGGGCGCTACTTTGGCCGGCGCCTCCGTGGCCTCGGCGGCGGGGGGTGCGGCCTCGCGGCCATCTGCCTTGGCAGCCTCTGGCACGTTTTCCGCCAGGGTTTGCAGTGCCTCAAGCGCAGCGTCGAGCTTCTTCAGCTCGGCGGCTATGCGGTCGCGCGCCGCAATAACCTCTTCTCGCCGCCGCTCAAGCGCCCGGTAGGCAACGGACAGGCTCGGATCTGTGACGACATCGGACATGTGGCTACTACTCCATATGGAGACGCTGATCACGCTGTGTGCTGCTGGCAGTATACGGACGACCGGAAGACCTGCCCGGATCTTGCCGCAAGGCGGCACGGAGCCCTACCATGCCCCGGCTCCTCATTAATCCCCGGGCATCGTCCAACTGCGGGCTCTCTCCACTTGCACGTGCCTCATGGGTATCGCAGGCAAGCGCCTGACCCACTCAGCATGGGGGCATGGCAATCAGGTTCCCGGCCCCGCTGCAGCCAGGCGACCGCGTAGGCGTGACCTCTCCCTCCAGAGGCGTCGAGCGCCGGGAACGAGACCATCTCGAGCGAGCGGTCAAGGCCGTCCGCGATCGCGGGTATGACGTTGTCATTGGCGAGTGCATGGATGGGACGTCGCACACCAGCGCTCCAGCAGAACAGCGAGCGGCTGAGCTGATGGCCATGCTCACCGACCGACGCATCCGGGTGGTGGTTCCGCCGCGTGGTGGCGAGACCGCCATCGACCTGCTGCCGCTGCTGGACTGGGATTCGGTTGCCGCGGCTGACCCGACCTGGTTCGTCGGATTCTCCGACATCTCGACCCTCCTTCTGCCGATGACGCTGCGTACCGCAATCGCGACGCTGCACACCAACAACCTGATGAACACGCCCTACAAACTGGGCGGACCGGGCGGACACGTTTTAACCTGGCCCGACATCATCGCCTTTGCCGAAGGAACGTCGTTCACGCAGAGCGGCGGGTGGGTTCGCCTCGACGGTGACGGCCCAGCCGACGTCACCGGGCGTCTCGTCGGCGGCTGCATCGAGGCGGTGCGCCATCTCGCGGGTACTGCGCACGGTGACGTTGCCCATTTCGCGCGACTACACGCACCGGAGGGGCTCATCGTCTACGTCGAGGCGGCCGGTGATGATGCCTTCAGCGTGTGCCGGAGCCTGCACGGGATGCGCCTGGCCGGCTTTTTCGCCGAGGCCAAGGCGATCCTCGTCGCCAGCACGCTCGCCCCGGACAGCCCG
>Ga0070762_10000145_pt1 | contig 25617 bp, 27 predicted proteins | sample HubBroMetageREF2_FD_66726 | JGI IMG/M metagenome (GOLD analysis project Ga0070762, IMG submission 66726) | Reference soil microbial communities from the Hubbard Brook experimental Forest, New Hampshire, USA - Hubbard Brook CCASE Soil... | ecosystem: Environmental > Terrestrial > Soil >...
GAGGCGATAAATCTGGCGATCCGCCACGATCAGAAGACCATTTCGGACTTTTTATCGAAGTTAAACAATCAAACAAAATGAACCGAGGCCGACACTGCTCTAACCACGCGGCGGAAGTGCGCTACGAAATGATCCAAATTCTGCGCAACTTTCCGCTGCGCTTCAGCCCGATTCAGATCGCGCGCATTCTTCACATCAACTGGACGGAGGTTCAGTATCACCTTTACGATGTCCGCAATAAGGCGCGGCATCGCTGCGCGGGGAAATAACTATGAAACACACAACAAATGCCGGGGATTGGATTAGGCCGTGCTATGACGCGTCACTTATTGTGTGTTACCTACCTGTTTTTACTCCGGCCAAAATTAGCGACCAGTCTTTCAAGGTGATTAGCGTAACCGAGGCCGGATGTCGCATTAAAAAGCATTGGTTTAGTCAATCAAAGTATGTCCATAAATGGATTCGCTGTAAGCCATGAGCGAATTCACCCACACCTGGTTCTGGCTCACACGCCTCCCTGGACGCAAAGGCCAGCCCTGCCGCGTCTTGGCGCGCGGTCGCCTCAATAGCTGCCTTGTTCAGTTCGAGGACGGCGTGAAGGTCGTTACATCGCGCTATGCCGTGAGGAAGATCCATCCATGAGCGCCCCGACCACCTTTTCTGAGTCCCTCGCACACACGCTCCTTGACTCGTTCGGAGCCGCGTACTACGCCGCGACGACTGAGACGCAGCGTAAGGCCGTGCTCAAGGGCGCAGCTCAGGTCATCGAGTGTCGGCTACGCCAAAAACAAGTTGACACATCAATAAATCCAGATACGTCGATAACAAATGGGTAGGCGTGGCTCGGGAAATAACTAACCAGCACGCCGCAACTTGGGCCAGGGTGACGGGGGTCACCCTGGCCCTTTGCTTTTCGCGTGGAACGCGACTTCGCCTAGACTTTTTACCGTTGGCTTCATTTTGCGATCCTAGCGAATGCCACTTCCGCATCGTGAATTCGCATCTCATGGGAGCCGATGGTGCGCTCGTGTTTCTCCACCCGCGCATCCGTCGCCTCCATGTGCTTGTCCTGCTGCTCGTTTTTCAGGGTATGCTCCTTGAACATTAGCATCATTATTTCCTTCGAGCTGCGGTTATCGCTTTTTATTCCGCTGAGGGCCAGCATGATGATCGTGGTCATCAGCACGGGAACGACAGCAGCGAGGATGGCAACAATGATGTCTGCGGATGTCATCGGGATAGAAGTTTTTGGTTGAGCCAGAAATTATCTTCCTTGAGGCTCATTATCTCCCGATCCAGTGCCTCCATTTTCTCTCGGTAATATGCCTCACAAAACGCGGAGGTTGATCCAACACCAAGGGCAAAGGAAGCGAGGACAAATGCGACATCAACGCAGGTCATTATGGCGTCGTTTTCGATGGAGAAACCGGAGGGTTATTTACACTTGTGGAAGCGGAAACTTTCGCGCCAAGACCGAATTTATCTTTGAGGGCGTTAAGTTCGGCTTTCGCGCTCGCTAGTAAATATTCGGCATCCGACTTGGCCTTTTGCAGATCAGCAATGAACTTGGCGTGATACTGGGCATAAAAGAAAACCCCAATAAAAACCCCAAGGATGAATGAAAGAACAATTAGAATTATAGTTGTCATAGTTAAAGCCGTAGCACGTTATCCTTGATCGAGGCAACCTTGTTTTCATTCTTCGACGAATCCCACCAAGTATGAATTTTCTGCTCAAGTGAAACCGCGTCGTGCCCGGCTTTGACCGCCTCGCCCTTAACGTATTCGACGAGCGCAACGGCGTCACCCAAAGTTTTCTTTACGCCAAATAGCCAGATGCAGAGGCCAACGGCGATTGCGATTAGAATACCCGATCCGACACCAAAAGCCTTGAGCCGAGTCCAGAGCGTTAGGTTCTCGGCGGTCTTCCCATCCAGCTTAGCAATATCGGCAGCGTGCGCCACGGCTTCGGTATGGGTTGCGGCAACAGCCTTGGAAGCCGCTGCATCACTAACAACAGCCTGTGCCTTGGCATCGGAAGCGGCTTGCGCGTTTTTAGTGGCCAAAGCCTTGTCTTGTTCCGCTTCCTGCTCCTTCGCGATGAGAGCCGCCGATAATCGGGCGTTATCCGCCCGCATCTGCGCCACGATAGCCGAGAACTCTTGAGCCTGCTTGCTTGTGGCCGGCGGAAGCGTGGTTGCGGCGTCTTTGGCTAAGATCATGGCTATTTTCTCGTCCAGCGTGGCCGCAGAATCGTCAGGAATGGCCACCAGCACGCCGGAGAGGAAACCTGCGGCATCTTGCTCAATTGCGAGCTGAGCGGCTAAGGATGCCTCGCTGGTAGCGATTGCGGCCTTGTTGGCGGATACATCAGCCTGAATCTTAGCCTGCGCGTCAGCTGCCTGCTTTGCGAGCGTTGCGGCATCCGCGTCAGCCTTGGCAATCTCCGTCTTGTGGGTGTTTGGCGAAAAAGCCTGCTTGAATTCGTAACCCGCCCACCCGACTGCTGCGGCGATGGCAAAATAAAGCACGAGGGCTGCCGTTGCGACTACGCCGCGCGTTTTCACGGAGTCACATTCTGAAGCGCCGGAATCTGCGCGTAAATCTGATTTTTCATCACCAGGTGACCGGATGGCCCTGGATGGATATTGTCGTTAACCACGTTTCCGTTCACATCAAGATTGTTGTAAAGCGCGGTGATAAGGGGGGTTCCCGACACACCCGAGATGCAAAGAACCGCCGCGAAATCGACGGTTAGCGCATAAGCTGGTTGGGCAAAAACCACCGTGTTGCTCGTGGCGTTTTTCGGATTACCGCACAAGTAAACGTTTGCCCCAATGCCGCGCGCCAATGCAACGATGTACGGAATGTAGGCCGCCATGTCGCTGCTTGAATTAGTGCCGATATAGATCAGAATATTTCTCGGCTTCAGGCAAAGAATCTCTTTACCCATTCTGGAGGTCAGGCCAGTAGCGACCGCTCCACCGACTCCGCTAATGGCAACATTGTATTTACCCATGTCCGCGCGAAGCAACGATCCGTAGCCTTGGCCGTATGGTACACAAAACTCATTGGTGATTGAGTCTCCTCCGATGTAAAGGAACGGGCGCTCCGCTGTGTTAGCAACGTGCGAGTATTTGTAAACCGATGCGCTACCAGAAATAACCACGACCCCTGGCGCGCCGTTCATGTATCCCATGTCAAAATTGTAGGTTGGCCCGGCTGACAGTGGGAGAGGAACGGTTCGGGTGATAGTTGCCAACAACACCCCAGCGAGGGTGTAAACTGAGAATGTCTGCGTGTGACCATTGAGGTTCCATACCGCCATATATTGGGTGTTAGCCGCCGGTGCGAACGTAACGGACGACAAAACGGTGGTCGGAAGCGACGAACCGTTGTAGGTCGTCATTATCTCAATCGCTCCGCTCGTTCCGTTAACTCGCACAAGTGTTCCTAGCTGGGAACCGCCCTCGATAGGGTTTGTTATAAACCCAAGGATGTCGGCGACTGTTCCGATGGAAAACACCCATGTTACAGTTCGCTGATCGAGACCGTATTGAAATCCCTCCCGAAGCTGATTGGTGTTTCCGGTCGTTGAAGACGTGGCGGCTCTGCTTGAAGATGAAAATGACCATCCGCCTCCGTTTACCCAGCCTGCTGGAAGTAGCGGAAATGAATTTTTCGCAAGAATACACTGCCCATAAGGGACAGGCTCTTTGACCGTTGTCGTCACGCTGTAGAAAACGTTTCCGGTCGTAGAGGGAGGGGTTGTCGTCATGTTGACACCCACGCCGGATGCCGTACCGATAAAAACCCTGTATCCGCTGCCGCCTGAAGAAGCGTAACGTATGAATGCACCCGTCGCGGTGGACTGAATACCGATTTTATTTTGCTGTGTGACGTTCCAAATAGGGAAATCAATTCCGGCATTGAATGTCACGGTTCCCGTGCTGCCTGTTGTGATGGCCTGTTTCGCCATAACATTCATCGTGCCGTCGCCATTATCGAGCAACAATACCAGGGCCATGGTGCCGTCTCCCAGCGAAGAAATATCAACCGAGATGGACTTTATAACCCCCTCCGGCTGATCCATCGAATTAACCACGAGCAATGCGGCGGAGGTCGCACTCCCTGCGCTCACCCAACGGGCACCGTCCAAATGATCGTAGGTTGAGGAATATTGGGATGGGCCAGCCTGAGCGGCTAATGCGATTTGGCCTTGCTGGGGAGTATTCACCATGCTGGGAACTCCGGAGGTTAAAAAAAGCGGGCCTGTGCCAAGTCCGGCGAGGCTCACGCCATTAAGGGCGGCTGCGCTAACGTTTCCCGGAGGTTCGACGTTCATGTTTTGCCCATCCGAAACTTGCATTGAACCGGGAGGGCCTGGGTAGGGAGGATAGGGAGGAGGCATAAAAACTATGAGTTAAATTTTTTAAACGCCGAACGCGTCAATAAATGCGATGCAATCACTATTTCTTGTCGTCCATCTCAATGCCTTGACCGCAGCCTGCGCGGTGTCATAATCTGCATCCTCTAACTTGATGAGGTCGCCTGGATTAATGCCTGCTATGGCCTTGTCCACCCGCGCGCGAGCACGAAGGGTCGCGGGGTCGAATCCACCCGGAGGCATGGAATCAAGAGCCTCCTTCAAAAAATCCAAGAACGTTACGGGTGATCCGTCTGCCTTGATCGGTAGGGATGTGGACTTGTTTGGAATTTCTTTCATAGCTATTAAGCGACTTGCTGAATTATGCCTTCGGCGTTATAAGTTACGGACGTGAAAGTTCCGACAGTGGCAAAGGTTATCGCTGTAGATGCCTTGCATCGGATGTGTAGCGGAACGCCCTCGTAAGCTCCAGTTCCGGTGACGTTGGTTATCGTCGTTAAAAGAGTTCCGGTGACGTTGGAGAAATTAAGCGTGAGTGTTCGCGACGTGTTGGTTTCGTCCGTGTAGGTGCAGGTGCAGGTGAACGACGCAGTGGTCGCGGCAGTCACGTTGATGTTGGCCGATACGATAAAGCTGCCATCCGCAGCGCCCACAGTATAGGTTGAGAAAGCTGCGGCAGCCGCAACTTGGGCCGTTACTCTTCCGGCTGCATAAATCGCAGGCTGTCCCCATCCAGCCGTGGCTACTGCCGCATAGCGGATGGATTTTCCGGAATTGCTTAGCGTCCACACATTGGTGGCTCCTGTGGTTCCGGCAAACGTATCTATAAGGTTTGCCACGCCACTTCCTAGTCCAGTTTCCGTGCGAACAATCTTTAAATCCGTGCTTCCAGCGGTACTAGTTTGATTATAAGTAAACGTTAGAGAAAGCCCAAGGTTAACCCCAGAGGACGATGTTAAGGTTCCGCCAATCGCCGTATTTGTAATTCCCGCCGTTGCCGTGTTAATCGTGAAATTAAAGTAAGGGCTCTGATTTTGAATCGTCAGGAACCTTGAAATCGCTGAACCAGCAGAACTGGCCACGCCGATTTGAATGGCGCGAGAGGAACCCGTTCCTCCAAACAGATTTCCGATCTGAAGCACGTTTCCGCTCCAAAGAGCGGAAAACCGCTCGTAGTTTGTAACCTGATCGGCTGTGTTATAGATTTGAAGGCCGCTGGTCGAGGTGCTCGCCAACTGAATCGGCGTGGCGGCGTTGAATAGCCAAGTTCCCGTCAGGGTTGGGCTGCTTCCAGGGGCAAGGTAATCTGGCGTTGCCCCTGCTGAAGATGCGATACTCAACACACCGGTTGTCGTTGTATTTTTAATGATTCCAGTTGAGAGCGCGCCCAAAAACTGTGCGCCAGTTAGGTTGGCATCCGCCGTTCCTTGAACAATGAACGCGTTTGTGTGGGTGCAATTCGCCAGATTACCCGACGCCGGAGTTCCAAGGATGGGGCCGATCAACGTCGCTGCATTCGCGAAAACCAAAGATCCTGAGCCGGTCTCATCGGAGACAGCCGCCGCAAGGGTTGCGCTGGTTATGCTTCCCGGAGTGCTCGTTAACGGGGTTCCGTCCGTCGCCGTAATCCATGCCGAATTAACAAGGTCGTTTTGCTGCGTGCGAAGTATCGCAGGCGTAATGGCACCCGAGGAGTTGTCGGCAAAATCCGTTGAGATTTCAGAAAGCAGTTGAGCGCGTGTGCTCATGGTTAGGAGAAGCCGTTAGAAAACCCGGAGGAAAATGCGTGTCCAGTCGGAGGAGGCGGAGCTATTCCGCCCTTTGCGTCGAATCCCAAGTTTAGCCCAAGCTGTGGAATCGCCACTGATCGCCATGGAGGACGCGACGGAGCAAATCGCCCCATCATTTCCCGCTGTGCGGGTGATGCCGTCTTCTCAGGTGCCTTAAAAGGCTTCAGGCGCATGGTAGTTAAGATACTGGATGAACCTTGTCAGCCAGAAGGTCAAGCACCCGTTGAACGTCTTTGTGGCATTGGGATGGACTTTTGCGTGCCGACCGATAAAAAAGAGCAAGCTGGAATCAGGATCGACCCTGACGCCAGCTTTAACAATCAACCGAAAAGGAACTTCAGATGAATGCTGGCTCGACCAATACGCGACTTCCCTACCGCGTCAAAAACATTGTGGGACAAAAATTCGGACGACTGACCGTCGTAAAATTCGCGGGCGTGAATAAGTGGCGCTGGGCATTATGGACATGCCGGTGTGACTGCGGAAAAAAGATGGTAGCAAAGGCCACTGCGCTTGCAAATGGCCACACTAAAAGCTGCGGGTGCCTGTTTCGTGATACGCGCCATACGTCTGCGGCGATCCACAACGGGTGTCTCAATGCCAAGCCAGAGTCAGAATACTACTGCTGGCAGGGAATGATGAAGCGATGCTTCAACAAGAGCCACGTTTCGTATGCTGCATACGGAGGATCGGGGATCACTATCCACCCCGAACTTCAAGACTACCTAAAATTTAAGGCTCACATAGGGCCGCGCCCGTCTAAAAATCATTCCGTTGACCGCTTCCCGAATCACTCAGGAAATTACGAGCCCGGCAACATTCGATGGGCCACGAGAAAAGAGCAGCAGCGAAACATGAAGAGCAATCGGTTGCTGACATTCAATGGAGAGACAATGCCAATGTCGGCATGGTCAGAACGCCTAGGGTTCAGTAGAAGTAAACTGCCATTGAGGCTACGTTCCGGCTGGTCGCTTGAGCGTGCTATAACGACTCCATAAAAAAGCCCCGGATTTTTCTTCCGGGGCTCGCAAAGCGTGACCTTTTATGCTAATCCAACACCTGGGTCAAACCGGCGATGCCGATTTCTGGGCGCACGGGCTTCGCGGCTGCTTGTATTTGCATTTTATAGTAGCCGTTCGTCCCGTCCGGGTTATTGACGTTATCTCTAATGTTATACCAGGCGAGTTCACCGACATAATTTATCGGGTTGAACCCAGCCATTCCGTAGTTGGTGATGCCAATGGGGCGCACGCGCGCTTCCCAGACATCGTTCGGGAAGATGTAGAACACCTCATAGACCGCCAGACCACCGGCAGCGCCGTACTTTGAAAGCGATTTGTAGGCCGGATTCGGGATGTTCTTCGTGCCCTTGGATGCCGCGACGTTGATCGTCGGGTAGATTTTCGTGACGCCATCGGCGGCGTAGCGGATCGGGTACAAGTCCATGTTTGGGATAAACCCGTTTATGGAGGTGTTGATGCCGCGAGCGGTGAAGTTCTGGAAGGCATCGCCCCAGTTGACGGTATCACGAACCTGCGTGTCGTCCTGCCAGAGATGCTTCTTGAGTCCGGGGCCGCAGATCAGCGACAGGAGAGGCTGACCCTCCGAGTAGCCAACGGCGTTTACCTCGGCACCGAGCTGCATGAGCTGGTCGTAGAGAGGAGCAAGCTGGTTCCAGCTCAGAACTTGGGTCGGAAGATTTCCGGCGAGCCCGCTGAAATTCTGATTACTGTCGTTGGAGCTAAAGATCGCGTCGCCCGTGAGCGTGGAAATCTTGGTGCCGCTGGCTCCAATGGACTTGATGCGATACCAATCCGACCAGACGACCGTGATATATTGCATCAGATTCTTCTGGAGGTTCGCCACCATCTGTTCGGCCTGCCAGTCGAACTGAAGGTCAGTCAAACAGATCGAACGGCTCGTCCAGGAGTTGGCTTCGAGCTGATAATTGCGGCTGATTGAACCGTCGTCAATTTCAGTCGGAGTGTTGGAGCACGAAGAATTTGTGCCGTCAGATATAGCAAGGTTGTTCCATCCGCTTCCAGCATCGTCAGGATATAGCGTGGGCATGGCGCTCGTGGTCGTTACCACCATCGGAACGAGGCCGTCCATCGGCGTAAACTCCGCACGCGGGATGATCGAGATAAATGGATTTACACGCCAAATCCAGTTATAGATGGGCTCGACGAATTGGTTAACGGCCTGCTCGAAAAAGTTGTTTAGGGCCGGGATATTAGGGCCGGCGCGGGCCTCGCCAGGAACGGGCACCTGGGCCATGGTTGCGCAGAGAAACAGCGCGATGGCGGCTGGAGCCCAGCCGGACAGAAAGAAGAGGGAAACGCAAAGTAGGCAGCTTAGGAGCGCGAACTTTCGGTGAATGAATTGAAAGATTGATTTCATGGGAAGGCTGACACTGACAGTTGATGATCGACGCACGCGCGTAGGCGCATTGTTGCGTTCCAGATCGCGGGCCAGCCCGATCTATCCCTAACCAAGCCCATTCCGCTACGAGGTGCCCAAAACCCCGCAATTTGTAGGACAGCCCACAAATGGTAGGTAGCACCCTACCTGTCAAGGATTCCTTGACAGCTCAGCGTCCAGCTAGTTTCGCGCGCCCAGGAAAAGCCTGATCGAGTAGTGAAGGCTTTTTCTCTTCCCATGTGCCTTCAGTCTTCGTGCTCGGCGCAGACGGCGCAGTAAAGCTTCCGGTGCCCTTGGCGGCCTTTATCGCAGCAAGTTCACCTTCAGCCTTGGCAAGCTTCGCCTGAAGGGCCGCCACACCTTTTTGGAAGAGCGGTTGACGGACTGCCACATGCTGTTCGAATAGCGCGGCTTTAAGGGCCATATCAGCCGCAGATTTTGGCGTGAGTCGGCCAAAGGCATTCGCCTCGGCGCGGGCACGCACTTTGACCAGTTCAGCGTTGGCCCTCTCAATCACCTTTCGGTCTTCCGCCGAGGTTCCATCCGGAATGTCGAATGGCTTCATTAGATTATCCACGTCGAGCGCCGCGTAGGTTTCCTCAAAAGCTTGCTTGTTTTGGGCGGCATATTTTGCCTCAAGGCCGGCCTTCAGTTCACCAGCCGTGGCAAGCGCCGCGCGTTCCTCGCCGCCGATCTTGTAGGCCGTGCGCAGCCCATTGATGACGATATTGGCGTCAACGACATTCATGTCCTTCGTCAGCTCTGCGACCTTTGCCGTAAAATCTTTCTGAGGAAGGCCGAGGATTTCCTTGAGGTCGGTCTGCTCTTTTCCGGTGTAGTTTAGCACCTCCTTGGCTTCGGTCAGCGCCGCCTCCTTAGGCTTCGTGAACTGATCCCGGTATTCGGGCGTACTCGGAAGGTCGATAATAGCCATGCGCTCCTTCATCGCCTTATAGTCGGCCTTGAGCTTTTCGACTTCGCCCGTCTCCACCGGAGTGGCTTTTTTCAGAGTTTCAAGATGCGCCTCCGCATCAGCCAGTTTTTGCTCAGCGGCCTTCAGGTCGGAATTCGCTTTTGTTTTGAGCGCCTTCCATCCTTTTTCCCCTTCTTTTGAAAGCCCATCGGGAGGCCCAATGTCAGAAAAACGGTCAACCTCTTCCGGAGATGGCGAAGGCTCCGGCTCTTTGGCCGGCGGAACTTCTGCCTTCGGTGGTTCTGAAGCAGGCTCTTTTTTATCCGGTTCTGCGGATGCAGGTGGAATAATCGCTGCCGGATCGGCCTTTGGCGGCTGCACTAAATCCTGCGGAGGGTTGGCCCCAGCATCGTAAATCTTGCGAAGCCCTTCCTTTAGCACAGCAGGCACGACTTCCATCGACTTCGGCGCTTTGCTGATGTCAGGAATGTCGGAGGACGTTGGCCGGCGCGTGGTCGGAGCCTTGACGTTGGCGGGTGGCGTCGGGCGCGGCTGGGCCGTTGGATTGATAGGCGCGGCGGGACGGGTGGGTGCAACTGGCGCTTCAGTGCTCATTTGGTTTTCTCCTCTTCGGGTTTCGTGTAGTCGATCCGACCGGCGTCGGGATAAGTTTCAGGTATCGCTTTTTTCTTTTGGACAGGCGGCATGACCTGCTTAACCAGCGCCACTTCGAACATTTGCCAACCCTGCTTTTTATGAAGCTGGTTGTTCCCGATTTGAAGGCCAAGCGCGGTGTTTAAGCCTTCCGGAAAATTCGTTGGCTGCTCGCAGCGCGCGTTATTCAGCACCTTTTCCCAAAGTGGGCTATTAAAAAAATCCCTAAGTGCCTCGCGCTCTTCGAGCGATAAATCCCGGTATTTGGGAATATTTACGGTTTCGTTTGTCAGGTGGGGGGCCAGCTCCACGTTCAGCCCTTTAGCTTTTGCCATAAATTATTGTGCCATCGCTGGCGCAGGAGATGGGGTAGCCTGCACACCGTTGGACGGCAAGCCAAATTGCTGAAGGAGTGCCGCCTTGGCGGCAGGGGGCATGTCTTTGAAGTTAACGGAAATGGATTCGGTTGGGGGCTTCCCGTTGGCTCCAGGTGCAGCCCCGTTTGAAGGCTGCGCGTCCGAGGGCTGCGCTCCACCACCAGAAATCGGAGTCTGCCCTGGGTTTTGTTTCTGAGATTGCATCCTTGTAAGGATTCCCCTCGCGACGCTCTGAACCTGACGGAAGACGGGCGTAATCTGCTGAAGCTGTTGTTTCTGAGTTTCGTCCTGTGAGAGAAATTGCATGTGCTGGCCGGAATGCTCGATGCCGAGCGTGAGCGCACTCGTGGCCTCGGGGGAGATCGTCTGCGTTTTCTGGAACGCTTGGATGATTCCCGCCAGCGGCTTGAGATGTTCCTGCAAGTGCTCGAAATGTGCGTCCTCTGGGGCCACGGGCAAATCCAGACCTTGGCCGAACATGGAGTTTTCAACCATGGCCTTCCATCGTTGCTCGGGCTCGGAGCCCTGTCCTTGTGGAAGAAACGCCTGATTCATTGCGTTTGCCCCGTAAGTATAGGCAACGTAATTCTCGCGGAACCATTGCGCGTTGACTCCGGGCTGCATGGCAAATCCAGCAAGGTCTTCCTTGAACTTCTGAGCCATGAGTATTGGGTTTGCCATGCCAGAGTTGGCCCCGGTCTTAACCAATAACTCGGAATCGTGGATTACGTTGTCGGGCACTCCTCGATCCTGAAGTCGCTTCACAAAACGCTTGGCGTCCTTGTCTTTGTTTCCCTTTAGCCGAAGTCGGCGAATCTGCTCGGTGTAAATGTTTATTCCGACTTGGGCTAGAAATACGGCGGCTTGGGCAACGTTGAGCTGTCCTTGCATTTGGGAAAGAATCTTGGCCTGGGTTGCAGTATCGCTATTTTCGATCTGTTGTTGCTGCTGGTTGTAAAGCGCATTGTTCTGGTCGCGATTGGCCGTCAGCATCTCCAATACTTTTCCTGCCGGATCGAGCTGTGGATAAACCGTGAGCTGAGTCATTCCGCCAGGGAAGACGTTACACCATCCGTAGTTTTCGACCGGAGGTGTTTCTTCAGGAATGTTATCCGTACCGTATTGGAAATTGATTGCGGCTGCCACCGATGCACCGTCAACCATCCGGCACTTCAGCCGATTGATGAGCGACGAAAAGAAAAAGTTTTTGATTCCGAATCCCTTAATCGAGTGAATCATCCCGTCTGTGCCAGTGTCATACCAAATAATGCCTAGCAGATGTTCCCATTCCTCGACCGATTTATCGTCTACAAAAAGAAATTCCTCGACCCCGACGTTTTGGGTGAAGACGTAACACCCGATCTTGCCTTTCTCGTCCGGGTTCTCGGGAAAGTTTCTCACAAACAGCCAGACGCAGCTTAACGGCTGGAAGGGCGTCGTGATAACAATGTCATTGTTAACTAGCAAATCTTGGAAGCGCGTGTAATCTCGGTAATCTGGAAATTGTCCCGATCCCTGTTGCCCCATCGAAACGATAGCCGACTTGATTCCATTTATGTTCCAGCCGGCGTCCTCCGAAGTCTTGGATGTTTTTTGATCCCGGATTTTACCGTAAAGTTCGGATGCCCCAACATCGCGCACAAAAGCGAGCACTTCCCACGACTCGGGATTCATCTGTGTGTTCTTAGGCCAGTAGAGCCGCTGCACATTGATCGACTTATAGCGTGGCGAGTCCTCGGTGTCGAACTGGGCTCCTCCTGGGCCAAGATCGACGAAATTGTTCACGAGTTTCATGAACTCGTCTTTGTACCCAGGCCAGTTTTCGTGGAACCAGTCAAACGCCTCTGAAAATGCGTTTTCCCATTTTCCGCAATGAGGGGAAGTCTCCGCGATCTTGAAAACAGCCCGATGGGGAACATCGTTGATGAGTTGCCAGTAGGGCGTGACCACGCGATCCCGCGCGGCCTTGGCGTCACCAAAATTGACGTTTGTAAGCCCAGCCATCCCCTGCGCCTCCATGTCTTCCGGAGCGAACGGACGACCGCCCTCAAGTTGGTTGCGTGTCTGCGAAATCGTGTTCGACCGTGCGATGTTATCGACCAGCATCCGGTTGAAAATCGTCCTCGCGCCCTCGACATCCTTGACGCGCCGATAAGCTACAACGCGATCCCAGTCGGTTTCTGACGCCGTCTTAACCGGAACCTTCGCCGAAGGCTTTTTGGGCGGAGGTGCCCTGCCTTTGTTTTTGTCGGCCACGGGGGATTATTCCCCCCATTGGCCGGGCGGGCAACGGCAAATTGTCTTCTTGGTCTTTGCCATCGGAGTGACAGCCGAAGTCGGCGAAGAATCTTTACCATTCGACTCCGTGCTTCCAGTGATGACCGCCTGCTTGCGCGTCTTTGGGCTTACGCGGTCGCCTTTCATTGGGGCGAATGGCGTGTAACCCTTAGCGTAGGTGACTGGACTTGGAGTGGACTTGGGGCGCGCTTCGCGAGGAGAGAGTGGCATGAGATTATTTATTGAACCCGAGGTTTAGGCCTGACTGTGGCGTAGCCGCCGCTCCTTGGCTATGGAAAGCGTTTGTCGTCTTCATTGGGGCCGGCCCTGAGACGACATCATATTTTTCAGGGCGCATGTGCGATGCGGCAGAGGGGCCATTGTCGGCGGGAGTTCCCATCGGGCGAAGCGCATTGGGTATGCCCGAATACTTGACGCTCTTGGAAAACGAACCCTTTGGCCCATTTGGGTTCTGATCCTGCGGGATAAATTCCCGGCCTGCGGAGCCTCTTGGACGAAATGCCATAACCGCTTGTGGTCAATTCACAGTTTGTTGGCAAGAATTTTCCTCTGCCAGCAAAATGTAGGGTAAGTGATGTTGCGGCCAAAATCTGAGGCCACGATAACCGAATCTGGCAGGTTTACTTTGCTCTGAAGGTCGCAGCCACACATGCCACAAACCCGAAGACCTTCCAAGCGGCGCGAGGAGGGAACGGTTGAGTTTATGATTTTGGTCATCGCACAGTTGAAGCAGCCATGACCTGAATCGGTGTTTAATGGACATTCACGGCAGATAGCCGCCCTTTGTTCAGCTACCTCTATTGGCACGATCTCTCCTCCAGTCTTAATCCATTCCCATGCGGCCCGGCTGAATGCCATGATTTTACTGACACTCGAAACATTACTGTCGGCAGGCACCGGAGCCCAGGTGTCATCCGGGCCTTCTCTGATGCAGTGAGTCTCGCCGAGCCGCGCGCAAATCTGCCGCTCAACCTCAAGTTGGATAGTGGCATCGTCCTGAGGAAGCAATCCCTTGTGCTGCCGGTGCTCCTTAACTTTTTTCACCAGTTCGCCCAGTGACTTGCCATCAAGGATTAGCGACGTTTCCTTTTGATGAAACGTGAAACCACGAGGAGGACTCTCGTTCTTATGCCTCAGAAGAGCCATGTTTTTACTTGTTAGATTGTCCCGGCCCGTAATATGGCTGTTTATCCCAACGAAGAAGCCGCATCGCCAGCCTCCATCTCCAGCTTGGAAGGGTTGGATCGACGCATAAAAGTCGCTTCCCGCACTGATGCCACTGCCATGAACTCGCCACAATGACGTGGCCGCCGCAATTAATTCCTATGCCGTTTTCCTGTGTGACGTGAATCGAGGGAGAATAAAAATCCCCCGGCCTTAATCTCCATATCTCCCTGTCCGTATTTTCGCATGTATCCATAAATTATTCGGCGTGCGCCGAGAACTCGTTGACGAATCTTTTTTGCAAACGCTTTTGCTTCTCCCGCATCTTACCCCAGTTTGATCCGCGCATTTGGCCGCCGAGACGCGGGCCGAGCAGCCCCTTGCGAACCATGAGTTCGCCGAACTGGCAGAAAGAATCCCCGTGATCGGGCGACCGGCCAATACGCGCCTTCATCTCGCGCTTACTCTCAGCCTGCATTAGCTTGTCTTCTGACGTTTTCTTTTTGTAACGGCGTGTGTCGAGGTCGACCACCGTCTTGGGGTCAATGTTGCTCACCCCACAGAGCATTCCGTCGCGAGCCAAGTATGATGCTCGAAACCAAAGTTCGGTTACAAATAACTTCACCTGTTCCTTCGCCGGAAGGGCATCGTCCAAGCGCAATGGTCTATCTGTCGCCTCGCCGCCGTAGTAGATGCCCTCAATAGGGCCACCGCCAGCAAGTGGAGGCCACTCCTCGCGCATGATGGCGAACACGCCACGTCCATTCGAGGTCATGTCCATAATGAAATTATGCTGATAGACGCCGTGCTCCTTGCAGAGCCTAATGCACTCGCGGGCGATCTGGTAGTCCTTCTCCGGGTATCCTGGGCCGACCTTGGCGTCGATCACGAAGGTTTTCTTGGCGCAGATGCAAGGACGGCCATTACGCAGCCGCCCGATCACGCCAAGGTTGAAAACGCATTCGTCGCTGTCGAATGCTGGGTCTAGCGATGCGCAGGGCGTTGCGCCGAAATCGAAGACTTCGTTTCGCTTGGCAAGATCGAGGGTGTTCGAGGGCCAAATCTTCGCGATCATGCCGTCCGGAGGGAAAAACCCCAAACCAAACATGTGGTACTCCACGGTATCTGGGTGCAGTCCTGTGAAGAATTCGTAGGACATCATCCACGGATTTACGGTTTTTTTCGCCTTAACATTTTGCGACTGTCTTCCGTCCAGATGTAACGTAACGCCGCGCGAATTTTCCCACCATAGGGTGGAATCAGTAATTGATCCCCATCCTCCATTTTTAGGCTGCGACCATGCGCCATAAGTGCTCTGGCGTTCGGCGGGGTTTGTAAGAAGAACTCCTTTGAAATTTCCAGCCGCCAAACCGTTAGTCATGGCCATATAGATTCCTTCCGACATGTCCTGGCACTCGTCGGCGATTATCCGGTGGCGAGGCGGATGGTAGCCACGGAGCTTCGAGGCATTTTCGTCTCCTCTGTCAAGCGCCACACCTTTTATCAGGAATTTCTGGTCGGCTACGTCGCCACGAAGCATGAACTTCATCTCGTTCGTACTGCTAGTGGTTCGGAACGTGGCATTGATCGCATCCTTCACACGAGAATTGGAAATACCAATCATCATGTCGCCAAAAAGCCGAACCTTCAGCATATCGAATTTCGTCGTTACCAAAAATGTTCCAGTGCTCTGCGGTGCGGCCAAGTAATCAAGCAGCGCAAAATGCGCCATGCCGAACGTCTTTCCGGCAGAGGCGTGACCCATGACGGAGATAACTGGATAGTTGCACCAAGCCCACATCATCAGCTCCATCCACTCGTTAAAAGCGAAAACGCTTTCCGGCCAACAGATCGAAAAAGCTTTACGAAAGTGAAATTCCGTTGATTGACCGGTTTTAAATTCTTCGGGTCGTGAATAGCAGGCCAATTCCAAATTTAGGTCATTCGTGCCTTCCGGCCACTCAAAGCCATAGCGATTGATAAGCTTAGATTTTGTGGACGTTGCCATCAGCAAGCCCTTTTGAACTCACCGAAGAGCCTTGTCGAGGCAGCTTCATAGGCCGCGCTCGCTTCTTCTTTTGTCGGATAAACACCAAGGTATCTCTTCTGGGCGTGAGCGGCCCATTTTTTTGTCTTCTTATGCCAAGAAACTCCCTTGAATCCTGATTTATTGTCGATTCCAATTTTTCGGTTTCTACAATTTTCTGCACGAGTGGCCTCACGCAGATTTATCAGCCTATTGTCTGATCTTTGTCCAGAAACATGGTCTAGTTCTTTATCGGGAAATTTCCCGTGGACATACAGCCACACCAACCGGTGTGCCTGATAACGCTGACCGTCGACTGATATTCTCCAATATCCTTGGAAATTGAAGCATCCTGCAATTGCTCCAGACCGCTTATAACCATACGAAATTCTCCACTTAAAAACGCCAGTTTCTGGATCGTAGTCGAGCAACTCCCTTAGCCTTTTTTGCGTAAGTTTCATTTCGTGCTTGCATTATCCCCCTTGTCCTCCCAAAAGCAAGCACAATGAAAAGAGAATCATTCAAAGCCGAGCTGCAAATCCGCATTGATCCAGACGTGGCTTTGTTGCTCGTCGAGCACGCGGAACTTAATCGTCGCTCATGTAGCAAGGAAGCGTCCGACAGGTTGCGCTGGCTTTACGCGATCATGTCGCAGATCGGCACCAAGCGCCCATTCCCTCCGTTCGTCGATCCTGCGGCCCTGAAAACTGCGGTGGAGAAAATCCGTTGAAAATTTATGAACTCACCACAAACAAAATTCGATAACGAAAAATCAGATCTATTGGGGCACATTGAAAAATGCAGCGTCTTCCTTTCATCGCACGAACTTCCGCTTTCATCGGTTAATTTTTGCCATTCTATTCGTGCATGGCTGGACGGTATTGGGCCTGACATCGTTTTTAAGTGCGGGACATTCTCAGACGACCCTAATCGCTGACCGTGCATATCTTGACCATCACAAAGCCCGTGGACATGGGGCCGTCTTTCGGAACGCTGCCCGCGGGCCAGTGGATCATGGGCGATACCAACGCATTCGAGATCGCGCTGTCGGCGGAGCGCGGGACGGCGACGATGGATCAGTTCACAAACATCTATGACAAATCCGTGGGTCAGGAGGCGCTTATCATTCGCTCCGGCGCAATCGGCGATCTATTGTTGCTTACGACTGCATTGAGGGCACTCAAACAATCTTCTAACAAAAGGGTGATCTTGTGCTGTTTTGAAAAGCACCACTCGATTTTTAAGGACAACGATTCCGTCGATTCGCTTATATCCTATCCCCTCCTCGCGGACGCCATTATCGGAGGAGATAAAAAAAAGCATCTAATCTGGCGTCCACAGACATTTCAAGGGCATATCTTTTCTCTCGAAAATGTCATTGAGCTTGCGACCGACGTTCACGCGACCGATGCATTTGCGAAGGCATTGGGCGTGACCGTGACAGATTACAAGCCGATCTACATTGTCTCAGATCAGGAGAAAAAAGATGCCTTGGCGTGGAAAAAAGAATTCGGCACGCGTCCGCTGGTCGGAATCCAGATGCGCGCCTCGACACGCAACCGAGATTATCCGGCCCAGCAATGGGCGAAAGTAATTCTTGGCCTGGAGGACGTCGGCTGGGCTGTAATCCTTTTCGGCCAGCCTGGCCAAATTCCACCGCTACCGCCAGAACTTCAGCGTCCGTTCATCCACGATGCGAGCCAGTCCGATATGTCCCTGCGAGAATCCGTCTCAATCCTGTCGGTCTGCGACGCCTTCGTCGGCGTAGATTCGGCTTTCCTGCACTTCTGCCATGCGCTCGACGTTCCGGCGGTCGGTTTGTTTGCAGCGTTCGACTGGCGGACGCGAACGTCCAAGGCTCCGCTCACGCGAGCCATCAGCGGCCACGGGGAGTGCGCGCCATGCTCGTGGCTTGGAAAACTTGGTCAGCACTTCCCGCCCATGCCTTGCCGCCAGCGTCAGATTTGCAGCGTGCTGGCCTCTATCGAACCCGACAAAATTATCGCCGCCGTGGAGAAAATCCGCACATGAACCCGCACATCAAATCACTGAAAGATGGTTTGTATCTCGTGGTAGATCGCGAAGAACCCGGACAATTTTCGGTGATTGACCGCACTGGAGGGTTTACATGGCAAATGGGACACGACCGCGTGACACCCGATTCAGAATGGTTGGATCACACAGAATTTTACCCAATCGACCCTAAGCAGGTCATCGCCGCAGTGGAGAAACTGAAGCCATGAATCCTAGAGACTACGCCGAATCCGACCCATATAAATCGGACGAGATTTTCAAACGCCTAAAGGTCGGGGTTTCGTTCACTTATCTTGGGATTGAAATGATTGTGACCCGTCAAGTGGCATTCACTCCATCGTTATACATTCCATGCTTTCCTTGTAGTCTAGATGCTCCCGCGACGCTTCCCGAGCTTCATTGTGAATATAAGGACAACAATGGTGTTTTAATAACCAAGGTTTTCGAGCGAGATCAACTCCGATCACTTTTAACATGAAAGCCACTATCTCCATCCCCGACGACTGCATGGAACATCTTGAGGAAATCTACAAAGGACACATCGACCTCTGTAATGCTTATGCCTGCAAGCATCCTGTGCTATCTAAATCTATTGCTATCGAAACCGCGAAACAGAGAATCATGATTGCTGGATTGGCCCTCCATGAAAAGATTGAATTGGTTCGCCAACTGAATGATAGAGAAATAATCGCTCGCGCATGAAAGCTACAATTTCAATAGTTTGCCACCTTGCGCTTGCTCAGGCAAAGTCCTGCATCGCCTCCGTGCTCAACGGAGGTGGCGACTTTGATTTGATTCTTACAGCCAACGGAAACCTAGACGCGTTTAAGTATTTCGGCGAACTAGGTTCCTCTCGGGAGGGAATAAAGGTCATCATGCACGACCACAACAGAGGATTTATTGAACCGAATAAGTTGGCGCTACAAGCAACTGATTCTCCTATTTTTGTGATGCTCAACGACGACGCCATTGTGCCAAAAGGCTGGCTCGGCAAGATCGTAGAACAATTCGAGAAACACCCAACCGCGTCTGTCGTTGGCCCTATCGGGCGACGCTTACGCGATAATTTCGTAGGTGGGCTTCCGTGCTCCGATAAGGAGCCGCCAGAATACATCGAAGGCTGCTGCTTCGCTATCCGCACGGACTTGGCAAAGCTCTACGGGCTATTTGATCCGAACTTACACTTTGCATATGGTGAGGAAAGTGATTGCTGCTTGAGGATGCGCCAGCTCGGTTACACGATTCATGTCGCCCCGTTCCAAATCATCCACAATGCCGGCACAACCACCCGTCATGTTCCCGAGGCCAAGCTTCACTTTGACATGAACCATGCTTACCTGAGAAATAAATGGTCAGAATATCTCAAAACCCACAAATTTCCCCACGAATGAAGATTACTGTTCTGACCACGGCTTGTCATCGGCCTGAAGCGTGGACACTCTGCGAGGGTTACATTAAGGCGCAGACTCGCCAGCCGGATCAATGGCTGGTTCTTGACGACGATGATCCCGCCACGGTTTGCACGCTCAAACAGCAGTACCACTATTGGCCGGAGTTTCGGGGCCGTGGTAGTCTCACGCGAAAAGTCACGCGGGCTGTTAACGAAAACTTAATAACTGGCGACGCTCTCGTTTTCATCGAAAACGATGATGCCTATAACCCGACCTACCTTGAGAACGTAGAGAAATGGCTTCAGCAGGCCGACATTGTCGGCGAAGGAGATTCGGTGTATTACAATGTGCAGCACCGAAAATGGTTTTCCCACAAGAACCACCAGCACGCCAGCCTGTGCTCGACGGCTCTACGGCGATCAGTTTTTCCGCTTCTTCTCAAGGCTGCCAACACCGATGACCCTTACATCGACTGGCGGCTCTGGAATATGGTCAACCATCCGCTGAAGAAAAAGGTGTGGATGCCTCAAGATCATCTTCCCAATGGCCGCCTCTGCGTCGGAATGAAGGGAATGCCAGGAAAACTTGGATACGGCACCGGCCACACAGTCGAATGGATGAAGGGCTGCACGCCCGATCCACAGCTTGTGAAACTCACACAAATGATGGGCAAGGACGCAGAAGCCTACCGGCCATTTTACCTCAACCACTCGCAAGAAATTATGGACACCAAAAAATATCTTTCACCCACCGACCAGGGACATGGCGACAAATGGGAAAAATGGCTCGGCCATCTTATTGGAAAGCCAGCCATCGGTCTTGAAATAGGAACCTTTCGTGGAGAGTCAGCGGAGGTCATGCTTACGCGGGTATTTACGCATCCGGATTCTTTTTACATCTGCATTGATCCGTTTACTGGGTCTCCAGAGCACGCTCTAAATAAAATCGACTGCTCTAAATGCGAGTCTGACACTAGGGATCGACTTAGTAAATTCGGAAAGAAGGTCATCATCCATAAGGATGAGTCTCGGGTGGCTATCAAGGAATACATGGGAAGACGTGATCTTGATTTTGTCTATGTTGACGGAGCCCACGACTCCATGAACACGCTGCGTGACGGGGTGATGGCATTCGAGGGATTAAAGGTCGGGGGAATCATGATCTTCGATGACCTTACCTGGAAGGGTATGCCTGACCCGATTGACTGCACAGAGATGGCAATTCGGGCTTTCATGCAGTGTTACGCAAAACAAATTCAGGTTATCGGGGCCGACTCGCAACTTGGCCTAAGAAAGATCGCGTGAAAATCGAGGCCTTCATTCTCTGTTATCTTGAGGCCGACATAATCGGGTATTGCGTGAGACACTATGCCAGCTTTTGCGACCGGGTGAAAGTGATCGACCTGGGGTCGAACGATGGCAGTCAGGAAACGGCCAAGCGCGAGGGGGCGGAGATAATTCAGGACGATTGCGCGGGGATTTTCGACGACAGAAAAAATCAGAACCTGAAAAATACCTGCTGGCACGGCACCGATGCGGATTGGGTGATTGTGGCGGATGCGGATGAGTTGATATTTTTCCCCCACGGCTCTTTCTCCACTTTGGCGGCCTATGACGCCCAGGATTTGCCTATCATCAAGACCCATGGATTCGAGATGTTCAGCGACGCCTATCCGACGACCGACCGGCAGATTTACGACGAGGTGAAAGAAGGCGCTCCCGATGACCAATGGTACGGTAAAAAATGCCTGTTCTCGCCCAAGCGAGTGAAGTCGATTTCGTTCACGATGGGTGCCCATTCCGTGTGGGAGGCGTTCCTCCACAATGGACAGCGCGTAACCGACCCGGCCCGATTCCCTGAACCTCCCTGCTGGTTGCTTCACTTCCACCACCTGGGAGGGTTGGATCGCGTCGCCCGGAGATATGACGAAAATTACAAACGCCAGTGCGAAAATAATCACAGGCACAAATTCGGAAACCAACAAAAAGGAATTATCCACGCGAACGAAAAACGCTCGATGATCCTGTCGAAACTGCGCAGGGTTATTCCATGAGCATCATATCGGTTAACCTTCAGGAGGGTTTCGGGAATCGTTGCAGCCAGTATGCTTTTGCTCGCGCCTACTCGGAAAAGCACGGCTGCACCCTGCAAACAAACTTTTGGATGGGTCAGAAGGTTTTCCAGATAGACGATCCACGGATTGAAAAGCCGCTTCCTGTTCGGCGCATGGAGGACATCGACCGTTGGAACGGCGAGGTTGACATTGAGGTGTCAGGCTGGGGTCAGCACCAACGATGCCTGATTTACAGCCGGGCCGATGCGCGCCGTTATTTCACTTTTCGCCCGGAAATCATTTCGATGCTAGTGAACGTGCCCAAGTACGATATTGCGGCGCACCTGCGTTGGGCGGATTTCCTGTCGATCCCGGACGCCGGATTCATCGCTATTTCCAAGGAATCCTACCTCATCGCGTGCGACCATTTCGGAATCGACCGTAGTAAGCTCAGGTTCATACAGGAGGAGTCTCCTCTTGTGGTACCACAGATTGAACCTGGCTATTGGATTTCGCCTCATAGCGACCACCACACGCGCTCGGATGACCCACGTATCACAAGCCTTGGGTTTCTTCCCGATTTCTACGCGCTGATGCAGGCTGACATCCTGTTTCGGGCCAACTCCACCTTTAGTCTATGGGCGGCGATCCTAGGCCATCACTCGCGCATTTTCAGCCCGAACCTGAACGGGATAAAAAAGCGATCTGGATTCCAAGAAGTGCCGTTCTTTGAGGGGAACCACTGCGCCATAACGAGCGATGCCAATTACCACACTGAATTGAACCTGCGTGAGACGTGAGGCGTCACTTACCCCGCTTAGCAGGAACCAGTTCCCGCGCCCCGGGAATCCCTGTCTCGACGTGTTGAATAACCGTTTTTGGCGCTCGCTTAATTGGCTGTCCAGATGCGCTCTTGTCGGTCATTTGAGCGATGTCCGAAACGATCTGTGGCACCGTTGCGCTCTTGGCCAATTCACCCCGCGCATATTTCCCCTGTGCTCCCGGAGCCAAAGCCTCTGTGATATTGCGAGCGTTTGAGACGTAAGGCATCTCATCAAGAAGACCCGCCACCCCAGCCATCACGCCATCTCCAAGCGTTCCTTCCTCGCCGGTCTTGTGTGTGATATGATCCATGACGTGCCCGACGGTTGCTCCAAAATGATAGGGTTCAAAAATAGGCAGATGGATCATCCAGCGGGGAATATCGACACCGCCTATTTTCATTCCTCCAAATTCTGGTGAACCCGGCGGCTGTTTTCCTGGCTGATAATAACCTCCGACGTTTTTCCGGTTGTAAAATCCCGCTAACATGATTCCAGCCCCAAGTGCGCCTTTTTTCCAATGACGCATGATGCTGTCTTTTTCGGACGCCGAAAGTTTATCCACCCCTTCGCTGATGGCCTGCATGGTCTTGATTGCCGCCCGAGGAAGTCCTAGCCCGAGGTTATTGTAAGTCGCCGATTCCACGAAGTAATTCGTCGGGATATGGACAATCGGCATAGCGAACCGCATGATGCCTTCGATAGCCCGTGCTGTTGTCGGATGCTCATTGGAATTGCGCAGAGAGTTGTAAAGCATGTTTAACCGCTTGGTCAGGATATTGTCGTTCTGGAACTTTGCCCGAAGACCATCATTCACGGCTTCGTTATTCACCCGCAACTGATTCACCGGGTTAGTCATATCCGTTCCGTGTTGCATCTCCCATGCAGTACGCTCGCGAAGGCTGATTTTGTATTCTTGGGCGAAGGCCGGAAGCTTTAGAAGCGCGTGGGTGTTGGCAAGATAGTGCAGGATTGACGGAGGATAGGCCCGTTGACCGGCATTGATCTCGGCGTCCGTCTTGCCTGTCTTAAGCACGTTTACGGCCTGTTGCAGCGCATAGTGCCACCCCTCGACGTAGCCTTTGACTGTGTTCTCAAGCGTCTTTCCGGTTGTCCCGCCTTGGCGTGGCGCACCCTCGGCGATGTCGCTGATACCCGGAACCCGACGAAGACCTTCTCCAATCGCTGACTCGGCCCCCGTCATACCGATGCGACCCTCTCCGGCGACAGCGATCTTGCCGAAAGTCTTCATGCCTGAAATCAGGCCAATGCGGCGAAGGTTCACGAATCCGTCCCATATTTTCTGTCCGATGCTCCGGTTTGCCTGCTTATCCTTGTAAAGCGAATCTTGGAACGCCTGCTTGGCGCGTTCGCTATCCGCACGGAGCTTTGCAATTTCCGGGGTCTCGGTAACTGGCGAAGGTTTCGGACGCGGGCCAAAATCGGAGTTTTTCAGGCGATCCTGATAATCGGCGATTTGATTCCTAAGCCTTGTCTTCGCATTGGCGATGGCTCGACCCTCAGCATCTTCTTGGCTGGCCGGATATTCTCTCGGAATGACTTTCCCCTTGTACGGGTCGGTCGGGATTTTTTCTCCCGGAGTCTGAAAACGACGCGACGGAACCTGATCCATTTTCACCAGTTGACCCAACTGGTTTTTTAGACGCAGTTCCTCGGCTGTCGGCGTGCGCTGTTCGACGCCACTCTTTTTGAGCTTTTCGGAGTTTGAGTAATCCTCGATCTTGGCCACTTGCTGCATCTGTCCTTTGAGGTCGCGCAGCTTAGCCTTGATCTCGTCGGGGTTGAGCGGCTTGAAATCCCCGTAGCCTGAGATCGCATCCATTGTGTCACGACGGCTCATTTCGGGAATGATTTCTTTTACAATTCCGTGAACCGCATCAATCAAGGGTTCGCGTTCAGTAATGCCTGAGCGGACAAAATGCTCTGCAATTTGCCGGATGACAGGCTGGATTCCCCTCGGGCCTGATTCATCGTCAGCACGAGTTTTCAGTTTGTCCGTGATGGTCTGAAGATCGGGAGGAGTCCCGTAGCCCTTCCCCTCCTTGGAAATTCTGGCGGTCATTTTTTCCAGCTCAGTTCCCGCCTGGTCTTGGGAAGTCTTCTGGTCAGCCGCTATACGAGCCTCATCCAAAGCCTGCTGAGTCTCCGTTATCTTTTCGTGCTGAGCCTCATTCTCGGCCCTCTGTTTATCGGTGAGCGGCGAACCATCATTGGCAGCACGACGGATCGTTTCCATCCTAGCCAGAGAGAAATCTTCGTTGCCAAGCTTCTGCCGGGCGCGCAACCCACGCCCAAGCTCCGTGCCGGTTTTGTTGGCGGCATCGTAGGTGTCTTGGAGTTGCTGGCTCAATTCATCCCGGCGCGCCTTGTCCGAATCCAAAGTAACCTCGCTTCCGGTTCCCGAGTTGATGCGCTCATTTACCTTGTCGAATTGGTTCTGAAGGTCGATCTGGCGGTGGCGCAAAATGTCGTTTTCGATATGGTCAATCGGCCGAGGCTTTGCATTTATATCGTTCACCAAATCTTCTCCAACATTGGGATTCTGGTCGATTCGACGCATAGCCTCATCCCAGACTGCGGGGTCTTTCATCCTCTCCGGCTCCATCGCGGGATCAAGACCTCTCGCCGCTCTCTCCATGTCAGTGTAAAGATTCTGCGTGCTCGTGATACTCGGGCCGATGGGCTCAAATTCTTTTGGCGAGGCAGCGCCAAGTCCAACCTCAGTAGCTCCCGCTGTGACTGGAGCAGACGGAGGCATACCAGGCTCCTCTTCATTCCTGTTTTTTATTTCCTCTTGTTCTTTTAACAGCGAAGCAAACTCGGGTGTAAGCTCGGTTTTGTCCGCGTTAATATGCGTCCCCGCAGATTGCATGGATTTCATCTGCTGCTGTATTTCCTGATAGCGCGTGTAGTCGGCAATCTTCTGCCCAACACCTGAAGTGACTTCCTCATCGCTCACCGGTTCGGCGACGCCCTCATATAGGTGGTTAACGTCATATCCGGCCTTGAGCGCGTCCTCCGGTGAACCGGAAAACACCGGCCTTCCCTCTGGGTTTTCCGGATCAGGAATATCTACTTGTGTGGCTTTTTTACCACCCATTTCCATGACCGTTACTTTCGCATTTTCAGGAAGCGGCTTTAGCTCCTCCGGATTTGGTTCAACGGGTTTCTCTGGCGTAGGTTCGCTCGATGGAGCGGGTTCCTCACGAACTTGGGGTTGCTGAACCTCCTCTGCGCCTGCTTCTCCAAAGGCCGCATGAGCGCCTGT
>Ga0070762_10000147_pt1 | contig 25569 bp, 20 predicted proteins | sample HubBroMetageREF2_FD_66726 | JGI IMG/M metagenome (GOLD analysis project Ga0070762, IMG submission 66726) | Reference soil microbial communities from the Hubbard Brook experimental Forest, New Hampshire, USA - Hubbard Brook CCASE Soil... | ecosystem: Environmental > Terrestrial > Soil >...
AATCATGCGCGGAGACGGCGTTTGCGGGCGCAGCGGCGCAACTGGGGCCGCTGGTTTCGCAGTTGCTGCGGCCGGTGGCTGCGGCGACGCGGCGGGTGGGGCCGTCACGGAAGTCGGAGCCGCAGCTTGGGCCGCAGGAGGCGTCGCGACCGACGGACTAACCGGAGGGCGCGGTGGAACCGGCATCGTCGGCGGGGTCACAGTAGAAGCAGGAGGGTGAGCTACGGTAGGCGGCGGAACCGAAAACGTAGGCCTGACGGTAGGCTGCGGAACAACAACCCTCGGTGCTGGAGGCGCGACCGATGCGGGCGGCGGTGGCGGAGCTTTCGCTGTCGGAGCGGACGGCGTTATCGTCGGCGGAGCCGCTGCCACGGGGCGGGCAGGAGGAGCAACGGCAGTCGCCGGAGCCTGTTGCTTACGGATAGCATTCAGAACGTCGCCTGGCCGGGAAATATTGGATAAATCAATCTTGGTCTTAATTTCATCGCTATCGACGCGGCTCGGTCGAGTTGTCCTGGCGGAGGTATGCACCTCGCTGGCGGCGCGCAAGTACGCTCGCAGCTTTTCCGCTTCATGCTCTTCCACGGAACTGGAATGCGTCTTCTTCTCAGTGACGCCTACTTCGGGAAGTGCGTCGAGAATCGCTTTGCTTTTGACTTCCAGCTCCCTGGCCAGATCGTTAATTCGAATCTTGCTCATCCGCTCTTTCTTTCCTCCGGACTGTCCGCTAAGTCTTCATAGCAACCTCACGGTGTCGGTTTCAGTTGTGCGCTCTAACGGTGCGCGCAGAGTACTTAACGTTACCATTACTTTTTACCTTCGGAAGGAGCAGGCTCCTCCGCAGGTTCTTGCGCGGGCTCCACGATTGCCTCTTCCGTCTGTTCGATCGGGATCACGATCTCCGCAGTTTCGTCGCCTACGATATCTTCTTCCACAACCACTTCCGAAGCTGCTGCTTCCTGATTGCCTTCGATTGAAGTCTCCTGACCCTCCGAGACTTCAACCGTCGCCTCGCCCTCAGGCGCGGCCACTTCTCCACCTTCAAGGCTGGAAAAGTAATTATTGACCGCCAGACTGATTTTTTCCACCGTCTTCGGACCAATACCCTCGATCGCCTCAAGTTGCTCCGGCGTCATATCCGCCAGGGCTTCGACGGTGGTTACACCAGCCGCGCTCAACTTCTCGATGAGCCCCTCGCCCAAGCCAGGCACATCGGCGAGCGGAGTAGAAGCAGGAGCGACCAGTTGCGACATCTGCTGTTCGACTTCCTGGCGCTTCTCTTCTTCGCTCTTGATATCAATTTTCCAACCCAAGAGCTTCGCGGCCAAGCGAACATTTTGTCCCTTCTTGCCAATCGCAAGGGAAAGCTGGCTGTCGTCGACGACAACTTCCAAATGCTTCTCGGCTCCCTCGAGCACGCTTACGCGGCTGACCTTCGCGGGCTGCAAAGCTTTCTCGGCGAAAGTTACCGCATCTTCGTGGTACTCGATAATGTCGATCTTCTCGCCCCGCAACTCGCGAATGATCGACTGCACCCGCATACCCTTCATGCCTACGCAGGCACCTACAGCGTCGACATCTTTGTCTTTCGACATGACGGCAATCTTGGTGCGCTCGCCAGCTTCGCGAGCGATTGCCCGTATGACCACCGTCCCGTCGTAAATTTCCGGCACTTCAGTCTGGAACAGATGCTGCACCAGTTCCGGCGCAGCACGAGAAACCACAACCGCTGGGCCTTTCGAAGCTCGTTCAACCCGCGCAATCACTACCCGAACCCGCTCACCGATGGCGAACGACTCCAGACGCGACTGTTCTTTCCGGGGCATCCGCGATTCAGCTTTGCCCAGATCGAAGATCACATCCGGGCCCTCGATCCGCTTTACCGTGGCATTGACAATCTCATTCACGCGTCCGATGTACTCGTTGTAAACCGTGTCCCGCTCGGCTTCACGCACTTTCTGGAAAATCACCTGCTTTGCCAGTTGCGCCGCGATCCGCCCCAGAATCCCTTCGGTCACTTTGGGAATTTGCAGTTCGCCGCCGACTTCGACACTGGGATCGACTTTTCGGGCATCATCAAGCGTAACCTGGAGAAGAGGATCTTCGACTTGCTCGGGCGCTTCCACCACTGTCTTCACCGCAAATGCCCGAATCTTGCCTGTATCCTTGTCGAGCTGCGCGCGCAAATTCTCCTGCGTCTTGTAATACTTGCGCGTGGCGACAACGATGGCATCTTCGACCGCAGTTACGACAATCTGCGGATCGATGCCCTTTTCCCTGCTGAGCGCGTCGATCGTGTTGTAAAGCTCACTTGCCATAGAAAACCATTTAGAAATTCGATGATTTAGTAATTCGGTAATTGAAAAGCCAGTACCCCGCGGATTCGCTCTTCAAATTATTCAATTCCCCAATTACGCAATGCCTCTAAATCTCCGGTACCAGGTTGGCTTTCTCGACGTTAGCCAACTCGATTTCTAAAGTTTGCAGCGCGGCATCACCCGGACGTGTTTTTTTCTTTGATCCGCCCACTTCTAAAGTCAACCGCCCGTCGCGAAAACTCTGCAACCGTCCTTCGAAGTGCTGGCTTCCATCGACTGGGTTCCGCGTCTTCAACTTCACCTTGCTGCCGGTGAAACGCTCGTAGTCGGCAGCCCGCAACAGCTTTCGATCCAACCCCGGAGAGGAAACCTCAAGCAGGTACGAATTTCCGGGAATCACGTCCTCGACATCGAGGATGGTCCCCACCTCACGGCTCAGATTCGCGCAATCCTCGTGAGTAACCCCGCCAACCTGGTCGGCGCCAGTCGCCGGAACTTTATCGATCACGATCCGCAGCATGCGCGACTTACCGCCCCCGCGCAGTTCTACTTCAACCACCTCTAAGCCGCTCCCGGTGGCCACCCGCTCCACAATCGCGCGCACCTGATCGATCTCAAATCCCATGAAACCAATGAGTTATCGGGCTGTTGGGGAGTTCGGAAAGCACCCGCAAACTAAAAAGTGGGCTTGCGCCCACTGGTGTGCTCCGCCAAAATCTGGTACCTACACAACAGTTTCCAAGGACCAATATACGCCGCTACGAGGCAAAAGACAAACGTGTATGACCGGTTTTTGCCTCTCATTCATCGGCTGATCAGATTCGCTGAAAGAAGCTCGCCGCGAACCAAGAATCTTCAAATGGGCCGTCATCCGGATGACTTCCCGCATCCCAAAGAGAGCACTCCGCTTGCGCCAATTGCGGCAAGCCTTAATAATGAATACTCCTATTGCCTGAAGCAGGAATGACCCGGAGTTTATGAGCCAGGAAAAAGTACTGATTGTCGAAGACGAAGAGAACGAGCGCACGGGGCTTGCCGAGCTGGTTTCGGCCTGGGGCTATCGTGCCGAGACCGCTCGAGATGGGGCGGAGGGCTTTGACAAGGTCTCCGGCTGGGGCCCTTCTATCGTCGTAACTGATCTCAAAATGCCTCGGATGGGTGGCTTGGAGCTGCTTGAGCGCATTGCCGATGACAGCAAGACTATCGCGGTGATCGTAGTGACGGCCCAAGGAACCATCGACAGTGCGGTCCAGGCAATGCGGATGGGAGCTTATGACTACATCACCAAGCCCATCGACACCGATCGGCTGCGCACGATTTTGCAAAATGCCTCTGCGCTGCTCGGAACTCGTGTGGAACTCGAAGTCACGCGGCGGAAACTGCGAGACGCAGGCTCTCTAGGCAGTCTGGTCGGAGCGTCCAAGAAAATGCAGGAGCTTTTTCGGCTCATCGAGATGGTGGCGCCCAGCACGGCGTCGGTCCTGATCACTGGCGCCAGCGGGACCGGCAAAGAATTGGTGGCGCGCAATATTCATGATCTCAGTCCCCGCCGCAACAAGCCGTTCGTTCCTATCAATTGCGCCGCGATTCCAGAAACTCTGATTGAGAGTGAGATTTTTGGGCATGAAAGAGGTGCATTTACAGGGGCGCTCGAACGCCGCACCGGCTGCTTCGAGCTGGCCGAAGGAGGAACATTGTTGTTGGACGAGATCGGCGAAATGCCGGTCGGCACCCAGGCTAAACTCCTCCGCGTGCTTGAAGACCGCAAACTCCGGCGCTTGGGCAGCAAGGTCGAAACAACAGTCGACGTCCGCGTTCTTGCAGCGACCAACAAAGTGCCAGAAGAAGCGGTCGCGCGGGGTGAGTTGCGCAATGATCTCTATTACCGCCTGAATGTTTTCAACATCCATATGCCGCCCCTGCGCGAGCACAAGGACGACGTTCCAGCGCTGGTGGAAGCGCTCTTGAAGGACATGAGCTCCAAGCACGGACGCAAGGTGGCAGCGGTCAGTGAGGCTGTGCTGAACTTGTTCCAAAATTATTCATGGCCCGGAAATGTCCGCGAGTTGCGCAATACGCTGGAACGCGCAGTGATTGTATGCGACGGAGCAGTGGTCGAAACCAAGCATCTGACTCCAGGATTCGGTCAAACTACGATTCGTACTTCGTCGGAGGATCCTGATGCCATTCACCTGGATGTCGGCATGACAGTGGAAGAAGCAGAGAGGCGTTTGATTCTGAAGACCATCGAATCCACCAGCAACAACAAGACGCGAGCGGCAGAAATTCTCGGCATCAGTCTGAAAACCCTTCATAATAAGCTCAAGGAGTATGGCAACGCCGCGGCCGATGCCGCCCTGGCGAGAGAAGATTAAGAACCGGCAAGAACCGTTCCCGAGGACGGCTAATTGCATCACTTGCCATGCTGCATTTGTTTTACGCGTCTCTACACTCGCGCCAGGCAATAACTGAATGCGCCGCAAAACCCAGATCGTGCTCGCTATTACCTTCCTGGTGGCGGCGCTCGTGTCGGGGTTTTCCTATATCTATGTTTCGCAAATACTGCGCCAGCAGGTCACGTTCGCCCATAACTCGGCAGCTTGGATAAATTCGCAACTCGCGTATATCGCGGCCAACGCGGCGGTTCCCGACTTAGCGGATACCCGCGTTGATACTCGCAATCCGGCCAAGGTTCGCAGCGCAATCGCGTACTATCTGGGAACCGATATTTATCTGAACAAGATGCTGGAATCGGTGGTCAACGACTGGCCGATGATCCAGGACGCCGCGATCGTCGATGCCGACGGCAAGGCGATTCTGCACACCATTCCTGAGATGATCGGCAAAACCGTCCCCGACCGGCCGGATTTCCAGATTGTGCAGGACGCCAAATTCCGCCGGCAACTCCGCTTGGTTTATAACCCACCCACCACCTATGAAGTTCGCTTGCCCCTAGAGTTAAACCATGAACCGTTCGGCAGTATTCGCCTGGGTATTTCGACCGTGTTCCTCAAGAGAGAAATAACCCCCAGGCTGAATCATGCCGTGATCTTTTCCGCCATGTCGATCCTTCTCGCTCTGGTCCTGGCAGCTGGGCTATCGCACATCGCTCTCGGTCCACTGGAGCGAATCAGCCGCAGCCTCGATAGCGTCACCGCCGGCGAAGCGGAGGCGCTCACTGAACAGGAAGCTGGCCGTGACGAATATGGCCTGGTAACTCTCAAAATCGCTCATTTGGGCCGCCAGATGCGGGATGCGAGGGAGATCTTTTCCGCGCTCAAAGACAACGTCGATCAGATCATGGGAAACCTGCAAGACGGCTTGATGCTGTTCACCAGCGATTCACGAGTCGTGCTGGTGAGCGCGTCAGTAGAGCGTTTCTTGGGCCGCCCCCGGAGAGAATTGCTCGGACGGACGGTAAAGGAGATTTTCGCCCGAGACTCGACGCTGGGAGCGCTGGTGCTCGATGGTTTTCAGTTGCGGAATCCCATCGCCCAACGTGAGGTCGAATCCTCGAACACTAAACGAGTGCAAGTCTCTCTCGATTTCATTCAGGAAAAAGGATCCCCGATCGGTGCTTTGCTGACGCTGCACGACGCGGAATCGGAGCGCAGCCTCCACGATGAAATCGAAATATCGCGACAGATGTCGGCCAGCGGCCGCACCACTCGCGGGGTCGCGCACGAGGTAAAGAACCCGATCAACGCGATTGTGCTGCATTTACAGTTGCTGCAATCCAAGCTGAGGCAGATTGATCCCGATACACGCCGCCACATGGACATTATCGGCAAGGAGATTCATCGGCTGGATAGGGTGGTCCAGATCCTGGTGGACTTCACGCGGCCGCGCGATCTGCATCTTGAGGAAATCGATCTGCGCCGCCTGCTCGAGGATGTGATCGTGCAGGCAACGCCCGACGCCGAGCACCACGGCGTGACCGTGAAACGGGCGCTTGGGAGCCAGCCGTTGGGTGTGAGGGTGGACATCGACGTGATGAAGCTCGCTGTCCTGAATGTCGTGCTCAACGGTATGCAAGCAATGCCGGAGGGAGGCACGCTGAGCGTTTCTGCCCAGCGGGACGAGGACAGCGTCATCACCGAGATTCGCGATCAAGGCGTGGGTATTCCTCACGACCTGCAAGAGAAGATTTTCGAACTGTACTTCACCACTAAGAAAGGCGGCAGCGGGATTGGTCTGGCACAGACTTATCAGGCGCTGCAATGGCACTACGGATCGATCGATTTCGAAACCGTGGAAGGCCAGGGCACAACCTTTCGGCTGCGCTTGCCGGTGGCAGAAATCCGAACTGGAACAAACGGCGGGAGCAGTCGGGCGATCGCTCCGAGCCTGACGGTTCAAAATCACGAATAGGCGCGAACGATTTAGCAACTTTGCTCTGCGGGCGTGTTCGCTGCTTAAGCAGCGATAGCATTCTCGAGTTTTTCTGGATTGCGGTCATCTTTAGGGCGAGTCTCAAATAACGAAATATGCCGCTGGCCGCCATTCTCGGACTGTGCCTGCTCTTGCCTTCATGGGAAGGAGTGAATGCGCTGCTAGCAGTGAGCGTGGTGCAGTCGACTTCTTCGCAGAGCAGTGAAACCAGCAATGCGGCATCGCAAAATTCGGTTGGCACATCGCCGGCGAATCAACAAAAAAGTCCGAATCAATCACCCGCGTCGCCGCAACCTTCAACTTCTACGCCAACTTGTCCTGATAATTCACAACCGGCTGTGGGCACGAAATCGGACTGCAAAACGTCAGACTCCAAAGGAGTCAAAAGCAAGAAACACCACCGCGCCCACAAAGCGATCACGCCCGCAGCAACGACGCCTCCGCCGGGAGGTCCAGCCAAAACTGTGGTGCGCAACGGGGGCGAAGCGGACCCTGCCGTGGATCTGTCACCCGCCCCGAGCGCGGAACAGGCTTCCCGCCTCGGGGGCTACAATCAATTAATTGCCGCTACTGATGCGAATCTGCAGAAAATCTCGGGCCGTCAACTCACCACGAGCCAGGAAGACACGGTGAAGCAAATTAAGAGCTACATGGAGCAGGCTAAAGGGGCAGCGCAGGACGGCGACGGACAGCGGGCTTACAATCTCGCAGTTAAAGCCAATTTGCTCTCCGCTGAATTGGCGGGACAGCAATAGCATCGAGACTTCTGGGCTTCAGCATCCTGACCGATCTGCCTTTGATCCACGGAATCCGCGACGATCTTACTACCTGCCTTTCGCACGCGCGGCATTTACCTTCACCAGAAGATCCTGGGCCGGTTGTTGCACAGGCCCCGAGACCTTCACTGCCTCCTGCAACACGTCCCGCGCTTCGGAAACCTTGCTCAACTTGGCGTAAGCAAAACCGAGCCGGTACATGGCGATGGCATACTGTTGATCGTCTTGCCCTTTCAGCAGCACCGAAGCTGATTTCAACTCTGGAATTGCCGCTGCCGTCTTGTCCTGTTTCATGTAAGCGTAGCCCACAGTGGCATGGGCCACCCCGGCAGACACTTTGCGGGAACGATCGGCATCGGGAGCGTCAGCCTTGGCCGCCTCGATCGCCTTTTGCGAATAGGTAACAGCCTTGGTCAAACTGCCGGGCTTAGGATCATCGACGTAGGTGGTAGCCAGCAAGAGAAGTGTCGGCAAATTGTTAGGATCGGTGACCAGTGTCTTCTCCCCATAAGAGATCAGCCGCGACGTGTCCTTCAGCTCCGACAAAGACATCATCGCGTAGGATGTGACGTGTTCCTGAAAGCGCGAATTGGGGAAGGCGGGAGTGAAGCGTTCGATATCCGCCATGCGCTTGCTGGCGTCCCGCTCCTCCACGAGTGCATTGAACGCCGCCGCTTCAAGAAATTCGTAGGAGCTCTTGGCCGCGGTCTTATCGTCGTCGATGCGTTGTGCGAACTCGCCATCACTCATGCCTTCGGGCTTGGCTTGTTTGCCAATCGAGTTATACAGTTCACCACCCAGTGTCGAATAATCTATAACCTTCGCGTCGTTTTTCATCTGGCCAGCGATTCCGGCCTGCGACACCAAAATGTCAAGGTTGTGTGGAGAACCGGCTAACGCTTTGTCTCCGTAGTCGAGGGCTTTCTGCAAATCTCCCGCCGCCTGGTAGGCCTGCGAAATTTGCCAGTTGCCGTAAGCCACAGCGGCCGGATTGGTCGAGAACTTTTGTAGGAAATCCTGGTACATCGCCAACTTTTTTTGCGTGTCTTGCTCGTTTGAAATCGCCGTCAACGCTTGATCCTCCGGCGTACCCGCCGGAATCGAGATCCTGTCGAGTTGGCTAAACGCAAAAACAGAGAAAAACAGAGGAGAAAGAAACATCAGGACGACTGGCCCAGTGCGCTTCATAGTCACCTCCAAAGTTCGCGCGGGAATCGTAGCTCCGAACGGCCAAGCTTGCAAGTCCAGTATTAATCCATGGAGGGCGGGAGTGCCTCGCCCGTCTCGCGAATTGCCCCCACCGTGCACACGGAGAGTCAATGCTGTACTCTGAGCCGATGCGAGATGCAGATGTTGCGGGAAAGCTTACACCTGCCAAAACCAAGCGGCCTCGTGCATCCGGGCGCCCGCCTCTTCATCACTCGATTCTCTTCATCGTTCTGATCTCCCTGTTGTTACGCCTGGCAGTGATTACCGTGGGCCACACTTATCGGATCACGCCTCGCCGGGAACACTTTCAATTTGGCTGGGAGATGGGCCGCCTCGCCCGCTCCATCGCCACCGGCCAGGGATTCAGTTCACCCACCGACCTGCCCACCGGACCCAGCGCGTGGGCGCCACCACTTTATCCCTATATTCTCGCGGGAGTGTTTAAGTTATTCGGCGTGTACAGCGCACTCTCGGCGTGGGTGATTCTTGCGTTTAACAGCGTCTTTGCGGCGCTTACCTGTCTTTCGCTGTACAGGATCGCCGAACGAATGTATGGAATTTCCATGGCGCGTACGACCGCGTGGACTTGGGCTGTTTTTCCGTACGTCATCTACTGGCCAGTGCGCGTGGTCTGGGAAACCAGCCTGACGGCATTTTTGCTGAGCCTCGCGCTGCTGCTCACTTTGCGGATGGCTGATGAGACACCGCGCCTCCGCTCATGGATTTTATTCGGGTTGCTTTGGGGAGTAATCACGTTAACCAATACGGCCGTTGTAAGCATGATGCCGTTCTGTTTGCTATGGCTGCTGTACCGACCGCCCGGCCGTCCCCGGAAATTTGCCGGAGCCGCTCTTTGCATACTCACTGCATTCTTAGTCGTGAGCCCGTGGCTGGTGCGCAACTACCAGGTCTTCGGCAAGTTCATTTTCGTCCGTGACAATCTTCCGCTGGAAATGTACGAGGCCAACAACGACGAGTCCTCGGGCTTGTGGACGCGAAACGAACATCCCGGCAACAACCCCGAGGCCATGCGCAGATTTCAGGAATTAGGCGAACTCGGCTTTATGGCCGAAAAGCGGCAGGAGGTTCGACAGTTCATCCGCGAGCATCCTGGACGATTCGTATTGTTCACTGCCGAGCGTGCTGTTTACTTCTGGATCGCGCCGCCGCAAGCGGCCATCGTCGCGGGATACGATCTGATGATTTCGCGCCACACCAATTTCCTGCTGGGAGCCGTATTTGCTTTTGCCGGATTGTGGCTGACCATTCGCAATCGAAAGCGAGGCGCATTTCTGCTTGCATGTTTCTTGCTGATCTATCCGCTACCGTATTATCTGGTGATGCCATTTCCTCGCTACAAGCACCCAATCGAACCGGAGATGCTCCTGCTTATCGTGTATCTGTTCTGGGAGGCGAGCAAGATTCAAATACGCTGGCCGGTACGAAAAATGGTTTAGAGATCCGCATCCGAGAGTTGGCGAGTTCCGTCTCTTCATTTAAATTAGGTCATGCGGTCCATTCTGCAGAAACGCTCGCTGCGCTTCGTCTTCACTGCCAACGTGATTTCGATGCTGGGTAGTGGCATGAACGCAGCCGCAGTCGCCTGGTACATTCTGCAGGCCACTCACTCTGAAATTGCGCTGGGGACATTCGCTGTTCTGCAAACCATCCCGGCCATGTTGATGCTGCCCTTCACTGGTGTCATCATCGACCGCGAAGATCGTCGACAGTTGGTCATGTGGCTCGATGCCATTCGAGCCATCATCATTCTCGCCGTTGCCATTCTCGCGTTCCTGGGAAGAGCGAAAATCTGGGAACTCTACCTGATGAACACACTAGTGGCGGCCGGCTTCTGGATGTTTTGGCCAACGATCACCGCTCTGATTCAAGAGCTAACTCCAGGAGAAGAGTTCGTTCACGCAAACACTTTTCTTCTGGCCGGGGTCCAGGGAGGCTGGCTGATCGCGGGCTCCATCGTAGGGTTTGTTTACAACAGAATCGGGCTGGGCGGAGTGTTGCTGATCGATTTCTCTACCTATCTAGTTTCATTTCTCTGTTATTTCGCGGTGCGCAAGGGACGGCACGTGGTCCCCCGTCCAGCGGAATTGCGTGCCGACATTGTGGCCGCGGAGACTGCGCTCGAAAGATTCATGCGCGAACTGCGCGAGGGAATCGAATTCCTGCGTGGCAGGCGCAATCTGGTTTTCTTGGGAATCAGTTGGGCCCTATTCCTGGCTGCGATGATGACTGGAGTTGTGGTCACTCCTCCGTTGAGTGACAACGTGTTTCACGCCGGAGCCGTGGGCTATGGTTGGCTCAATGCGGGGTGGGGCACCGGCGCATTCGTGAGCGCCCTTTACGCGCCCTGGTTCATCGCCGGATTGGGCTCGCGACGCGCCATCGCAATCTCCATGGGCTTGCTCACTATCTGCATGATCCTGGCGCCGCTCTCCGCCATATTCGTGATCGCAGTTGTGCTTTATGCGGTGATGGGATCGGCGCGCGGCGTCACGGGCGTTGCCATGAATACCAGCATCATGGAGCAGGTGCCGCAGCATTTCATGGGGCGGGTGCAGAATACGTTCTACTTCATGGGAACTGCGATGCAGATCGTGCTTGCGCTCCTGGTGGGAGCAGTGGCGCAAGTGAGCCTGGTCGCGGGATTTTCTATCATTGGATTGGTTTACGCCGTCGCATTCGTCAGCGCGAGTTGGCCCGTGCGAGCGGCAGTACCTGTTGAACAGGCTACCCCGGTAGAATAAGAAACACTTCACCACAGAGACGCAGAGAAATAAATGGCGAACCCGGACGCTCGCTCTGCGACTCGGTGGTAAATAAGCCTTTCCCGCTGTTATCCTTTCTCTTCAAATTCAAAAGGAGTCATGCATGGCCTCCAGCCTCGAAGGTCGAGTCGCGGTTGTCTTCGGAGTCGCGAATAAGCGCAGCATCGCCTGGTCAATCGCGCAGGGACTGCACAATGCGGGCGCCAAGCTCGCCATCACGTATCAGAACGAGCGTATGGCGCTCGAAGCCAAAGACCTGATCCTTTCGCTGCCGGGCGCGGAGGCGTTCCAGTGCGACGTTTCCAACGATGCCGAGATCGACCAACTTTTCAGCCAACTCAAAGAGCGCTATAGCAAGCTTCACGTTTTGGTACACAGCGTGGCCTTTGCTCCGGCCGACGAACTCAAAGGAGATTTCGTCAACACTAGCCGTGAAGGTTTTCGGGTGGCCCTCGATGTAAGCGTCTATTCGCTCATCGCAGTTGCCCGCGCAGCCGCGCCACTCATGGACGCAGGCGGATCGATCATGACGATGACTTATTATGCCTCAGAAAAAGTCGTTCCCCGCTACAACGTGATGGCCGTAGCCAAGGCCGGACTGGAATGCACGGTGCGGTATTTGGCTTTCGAACTGGGCAAGAAGAATATCCGCGTGAACGCGATTTCTGCAGGACCCATCAAAACCTTAGCTGCGCGTGGCATTGCCGGCTTCACCGACATGCACAAAACTCACGCCGAGCGCGCCCCGCTAGGCCGCAATGTAGATGTCAACGAAGTTGGTGCGACCGGGGTTTTCCTGGCTTCTGATGCCAGCTCCGGTATTACCGGCGAAGTGATTTACGTCGACTGCGGTTACAACATCATGGGATTTTGAACCTGCTAACCACAGAGTCACAGAGGCACAGAGGAGTCTTTTTTTCTTGCGTCTCTGCGGTGCAGGCTCTTAGCACGTGATTCGCACCCGTCGTTCGTTCTCGTTGATTCGTTCCAACGCGATCTCCACATCGCGCTCTTGTTCGAAGCGCGAGAATTTCTCTCCCCATTCGACCAGTAGGATACTGTTTTCCGCAGTAAGGTCGTCGAGCCCCAGCGTCTCAAGCTGTCGAGGCGTGTCCACGCGATATAAATCGATGTGATAGAGCATAGCTTCAGGACCGCGGTATTCATGGATCAGGGTGAACGTGGGGCTGGTGACATCTTCTTCGGAGGCAGCATGGAAAGCTTCCGCAATGCCTTTGACGAGCGTAGTCTTGCCCGCTCCCAGATCGCCGCGAAGCACTACGATTTTCGGTGGGGCGAGCATCGCAGCCAGTGCGCGTCCGAGAGCGATTGTCTCTTCCGGTGATTGGGTGATGAATTCTCGCGTCTCCATGAGTTCTGGAAACCAGTATAGCGAGACTTCACTACGACGCCGCGAGGGCGCATGATGCGAAGGCAGAGGGTCTTTTACTTTCTCTTCGGTGCGACCCATTGGCTGGAGCGCAGTCCGAGAAAGTCCTTGTCCACGCGGGTGTCCAGCGCGCTTCGCAGGGTGAGGTGATCGTCGTCCTCGAGCGCGATAAAGCGGAAGGGCTGGAGAGTGCCGTCTTTCGATTTGCGCGTCGGCTCAAGAATCTCCGCCATGCCTTTCACGGAGCCCGATTCCGTCTGGAAGGCGACTTCGACCAGATTGCCCTGTTCCAGTGCGCCAGCCAATCGCAACATTCCCCCGGTTTCGGATACGGATTGCAGTTTGGCTCGCGCGCTGCGCCCATCATTCAGCTTGATAACGACAGGGATTGTGCTTCCGAACTGCACTCGTTGGGCACGATGCTGAGGGTGAGTCTGGGGGAAGTGTGTCATAGCCAGAACCACTATGCCATGGAGGAGTAATCCTGGGCAGATTACGGAAGCACTTGTCCGGATTCCAGCCTGGCTCGGCGCGGTACTTCCGCGTAAACGTCCAAGAAGCAATCAGATGCGAATGACGGCTCGCTGGTCTGCGAGAACTTATATTTCAGGGTTGGCCGCGGCAAAGCTCTTCGATTCAGTAACGACACCAGCGATGACCCAACCCTTGCGACTGCGCCAAGAAAGTGGGTGACTTCCCGAACCGAACAGGAGAAGATAGCTCCTCCCAGGAGGAATGGCACATGCGCTTTGCTTGGTTTGCTACGGCTTTCCTGTTTCTGTCGACTTCCCTGTCCTACTCCCAAACCAGCGAACAGGGTCGCTCAGAGGGACGAGTTATTGGAACCGTGCTCGACGAGCTAGACCAACCGATCAATAAAGCGCTGGTATGCGCCGTTGTAAACCTCCCAGGTGAAATCACACTCCCTATGCTTCGCACGGACGGATAAAACGGGTCAGTTCCAGATTAATCACCTGCCAATGGGAACCTTTGGTCTAGTTGCATCAAAGATTGATGATGGATACGAAGATTTTGAGCATGCCGTTCCAGAGCAAGCTGTGACACTGACACCCCAGCAGCCGCTGGCCAGCGTCATCGTGAAACTTGGCCCAAGAGCGGGTATTTTGATTCCCTCGGTGAAGGACATGGTTACCGGAAAGCCTGTGCCGGACTTCTGGGTGAGCTGGAAGTTTGATATTCCCAATGGCTCTTCGACGGGCACGTCGGGGTTCAGCCGTTGGACGACCCGAACATCGATTCCGGCGGACAGAGACCTATCGCTCGAAGTATCAGCTCACGGCTACAAGAAGTGGGTCTGGGCCGATGGTTCGAATCCCTCACAACCTTTGTATTTGCGCTTGCGATCAGCTGAGCAGCGGGTGATCACTATAGAGCTGCAGCCCGAAGCAAAAAAGCCGCGGGCTATACGCTAGGCCGAATTTACTTTCTTCCCTATGCTGATGAAGACAGGCCTCCGCGACAGTAATACTGTGCAAAAGTGATCAGCCGCGAATTTCCACCTTGGTGCTTGCCGCTGCTTCCCGCACTCGGCGGAAGGCCTCTGGCAAAGCTCTCACCAGGTCGGTCGCGACCAGTGAATGCTCGCCCATGCTTTCGCGCGCCACGTCACCAGCAAGGCCATGGAGATGAACCGCGGCAAATACTGCTTCCACAATGCGCTCAGGATTCTGCGCGATCAAGCCGGACACCATGCCAGTAAGAATGTCTCCCGTGCCTCCAGTGGCCATGCCCGGATTTCCCGTAGTGTTTACCCAAACCGTACCGTCGGGCTGCGCAATCAGCGTGCGATGTCCCTTCAGCACCACGATCAATTCATGTTCGCGTGCGAATGTGCGAGCGACATTGATGCGGTCGCGTTGTACAGCGGCTATCGTCGATCCAGCAAGACGCGCCATCTCGCCGGGATGCGGCGTGATCACCAAGGTACGTCCTTTGCCGTTGAGCTCGTTAGCTCGGCCTTCAAACGCGTTGAGGCCATCCGCGTCCAGAACGAGAGGAGTCTTGCACTTCATTACTAAGTTGCGAACAAACTCCGACGTCTCCGGATTGCGGGAGATCCCGGGCCCGACCGCCAAAACTGTCTTGCCTTTAATAAGTGCGTCCACCTCTCCGCCAGCGCGAGTCGAAATGCTGCCCGAGTCAGTTTCATCAAGCGGTTCAGTCATGACTTCAGGATGAAATCCCGCAACCGTCGCGAGTACCGACTTCGGCGTAGCCACAGTCGACAATCCGGCTCCGGTTCGCAGCGCCGCTATCCCTGCCATGGCGACTGAGCCGGCCTTGCCGACCGAACCGCCAATCACCAGCACATGGCCGAAGTTTCCCTTATTCGCAGCGAGCGGACGCGGGCCAATGAGGGGCGCAATCTCGCGGGCAGCAATCAGATTGAGTTGCAACGAGGAAACAATAGCTTCGTCCGGCGAGCCGATCGGCGCGATTAGTGTTGGCCCGCCGGTCAATCTTCCGAAGATGTGCGCCGGACGCGGTGCAGTAAATGTCACTACAGCGTCGGCACGCGCCGCTGTGCCGGTCTGTTCGCCCATGACATCGGCATCGGCGCCCGAAGGGATATCAGCGGCGACCACCGGCGCGGAGCTGGCGTTCAGCAGCCTGATTGCCTCAGCGTAAAGCCCAGATACGGGCGGCTTGAACCCTGTGCCCAGAATCGCATCGAGCAGTACATCAGATTCGAACACCGTCCGCGTCTTTTCCTGCTTCAACTCCTCGCTGGATCTCACAATCACGGGCGCTACCGGAAGTTTCGCGAACATCTCCGCGGCATCGCCCCGCAGCTCCCCTGGTTCTGCCAGCAATACAACTCGCACTTCTTTTCCGGCAGCCTTCAGTTTTCGTGCCGCCACGAATCCGTCTCCGCCATTGTTGCCCTTGCCGCAGATCACGCCAATGCGCTCGGCAGACGGATATCGAGTAACGACAAACTCAGCGACAGCCGAACCCGCATTCTCCATAAGCGACAGGGAGGGCACGCCGAAGCGTTGGCTGGTTGCGCGATCAATATCTCGCATCTCGACAGCGGTGACAATTTTCATGTTGGTAAGTAGTCGTCGGTCGACCAATGACCAACGACCAAAAAATGACTATAAAACAAAAATGCCTTCCGCGTTTTGCGGAAGGCATTTCGAAGAATTTCTGGGCTGCCCTTAGTCGGTCAACGGCGGCGCTGTTTTTCGTTCACTCGCAGCCAGTTGTTGCACCCGGCTGTGCTTCTGGCTATAGGTGAAGTAAACCACCAGCCCGATCACCAGCCAGATGATCAATCGTGCCCAGTTGACCCACCCCAGTTTGTACATCATATAGCCGTTGGTGATCACTCCGAGTATCGGGATGAGGGGCACCCATGGGGTGCGGAATGGACGGGGCTGGGCGGGATTTGTACGTCGCAAGACCATCACGGAAATCGAGACGATCACAAAGGCCAGCAGGGTTCCGATATTGACCATCTTGCCGATGTCGGAGATCGGAGTCACGCTGCCGACAATGGCTGCCAGCAGTCCCACGAGAATCGTGTTCTTCCATGGTGTGCGAAATTTGGGATGAACGGCGGCGAAAAACTTCTTCGGCAACAAACCATCATTCGCCATGGAGTAGAGCACGCGCGTCTGGCCGAGCAGCATCACCAGCATCACACTGGTCAGTCCCGCGAGCGCGCCCAGTGTGATGATGTACGATGCTGTGGTTAAACCCCGATCCAGAAATGCGCGCGCCACCGGCGCTTCGATGTTAATTTGCTGCCAGTGCACCATCCCCGTCAGCACGGCCGCTACAGCGATATACAGGACGGTGCAAATCGCGAGTGAAGCGATCATGCCGATGGGCAGGTCGCGTTGCGGATTCTTGGCTTCCTGAGCCGTCGTCGAAACCGCGTCGAAGCCAATGTAAGCAAAGAAAATATACGCTGCCCCAGCGCCAATTCCGGCGAAGCCATGCGGAGCAAACGAACTCCAGTCCATCCCCCAATTGCTTCTCTGGATATAGTGGGAGCCCAACCCGATCACAAAAAGCACGACCGAGACTTTAACCACCACGATGCCAGCGTTAAAGCGCGCGCTCTCTTTGATGCCGACGACCAGAATCGCGGTGATTACCAAGGCAATGATGAAGGCGGGGAGATTAAAACCGATTTCCATGCCAAACAAATGCGGCGCGCCCATCAGATCGTGGGCACGCTGCAACAACTCGGGGGACTGCGCACCTATGATCGCGGAGACCTTGTCGAGGAATGATTGTGTGCCCGGCACCAGGGATGGATCGTAGGCCAGGGCCATTTGGCGCGCGATAACGTTTTCCGCGGTCTTCAGCGCTGTCCAGTGATCGTAGGCCAGCCAGAGCGGCATTTGGATTTTGAAGATCTTCAGCAACTCGATGAAATGGTTCGACCAGCCCGAAGAAACCGTGCTGGCACCCATGGCATATTCGAGGGTTAAATCCCAACCGATGATCCAGGCCAGCAACTCGCCCAGCGTGGCGTATGCGTAGGTGTAGGCGCTGCCGGCCAGCGGAATCATGGCGGCGAACTCGGCATAGCAGAGTCCAGCAAATGCGCATCCCAACCCGGATAGTACGAACGACAACGTAAGTCCGGGACCGGCGTACTGCGCTCCCAGCCCCACCATCACAAAAATGCCCGCGCCGATAATCGCGCCCACGCCCAGAGCCGTAAGTTGGAAAACGCCGAGAGTTCGCTTCAAGCTGTGCTCACCGGTCTCGCGGGACTCCTCCATCAGCAGGTTCAGTGGCTTGGTAGCCAGCAGATTCGGCATCCGGTTAGGCTTCTCCTTCGTTGCTAAACTGACGTCTTCAAGCTGACTCAAGTGTGCCTCCCGCGCGCCGCGACCACGCAAAATAAACTGGAATCCCCAATAGCACGATAATCAATCCCGGCCACGTAAATTGCGGTTTGTAACGCAACAGTACGACATCGATGAACAAGGCCATCACAATATACACCGCGGGCAATACCGGATAGCCGATCGCGCGATAAGGCCGCTCCGCATCAGGATGGCTGCGACGCAGCACGAACAAACCGACGATGGTCAGGATGTAGAACACCAGCACCGCGAAAACGATGTAGTCGAGCAATTGTCCGTAGCTGCCGGACACGCAAAGCACGCAGGTCCAGACCATCTGCACCATGAGCGAAACCGCCGGCGTCTTGTAAGTAGGATGCAACCTAGCCACTCCGCGGAAGAACAAGCCGTCCTTGGCCATGGCGTAATACACGCGCGCGCCCGCTAGAATAAGCCCGTTCACGCATCCGAAGCCGGAAATCATGATGGCTGCGGCCATCAGCAGACCGCCCGCCGAGCCGAACATCTGCGTCATCACGGCGGTGCCGACGCGCTCTTCGGTGGCGTACTTGATTCCGCGCTCCAGAATGGTTATGCCATGTGGCATACCATCGAGCGGCAGCACATTCAGGTAAACAAAATTGCAGATGACGTAAAGAGTAATGACGATGCCCGTGCCCAGGGCAAGAGACAGGGGCAAATTGCGATTGGGATTCTTGACCTCGCCAGCCGTGAAGGTCACATTATTCCAGGCATCGGCGGAAAACAGCGATCCGGTTTGCGCCACCGCCAAAATGGTCAGCGTACCCACCATGACCCAAGGTCCACCGACTCCGACCTGCACGGCATGCTGCACGCCCAGACCGGCGTTATTCCAGAAGTTTCCGTGGAAGTTTGCGGCCAGAGCCTGGGCGTTCCGTCCTACGAACAGTCCCAGAAAACCCAGTGCCAGCAACGCCGAGACTTTGGCGAACGTAAAAACATTCTGAATCAGAGCCCCGGTCTTCAACCCGAAAACGTTGATCACCGAAAGCGCAACTACGACCAGAATCGCGACCAGGTTCTGCGTATTCAATCCAACATCCATGTTGCCCAGAACTATGGGTCCGACATGAAGGGGCGGCACTTTCCAGAAGTGCAGAATCCAGTTCGAGGAAGAGACGGATGGAAAGAAAATTCCCAGAAACTTGCCGACTGCCACGCCCACTGCGGCGATCGTGCCTGTCTGAATAACCAGGAACAGAGTCCATCCATACAGGAATCCCCACAGCGGACCGAGCGCCTCGCGAAGGTAAACATACTGGCCTCCGGCGCGCGGCATCATCGCGGCCAGTTCACCATAGCTCAACGCCCCGACAATTGTCATGAAGCCAGTTATCAGCCAAGCCGCAATGAGCAGTGCTGGAGAATTCACCTCTCGCGATATCTCAGAAGAAACAATAAAGATGCCTGAGCCGATCATCGAGCCCATAACCAGCATGGTTGCGCTGGTCAGGCCAAGTCCTTTGACCAGTTCTTTGTCCTGATGGCTATGGGTTTCCCACTCGCTGACCTTGGGGATGGGCGGCTTGGTGTCGATGCTCAAAGGGCTCCTAGGAACTTGTGTGGCGCGGGCGCCCTCGCCCACGATCGGTGCCGTTACTTTATCCTAAGATGCGCAAGATTTCCTCTGCTGATTTTCGCGGTTCCCGAATCAGGTCGGATATTACCGCAACCGAGTCCGCCCCCGCCTCGATGACCGACCGGCAGTTGGCACGATTGATGCCCCCAATTGCCACCAAGGGCTTACGCGTGAGAGCCCTGGCTTTGCGGACTCCGTCGAGGCCCACAACCGGATCAGGATTGACTTTGCTCGCGGTCGGGAATACCGGCCCGATGGCAATATAGTCTGCAGAGGTCTTGTCTGCTTCCTTCACCTGCTCGGCGTTGTGTGTGGACACGCCCAGCCATAGTCTAGCCCCGATCACTTTTCTTGCGCCTTGTGGCGACAAATCCTCCTGCCCCACGTGAACGCCATCGAACCCCGCCGCTAAACAAAGGTCTGCCCGATCATTCATGATCAGTTTGACGGAACCGCCGAGCCGCCGTTTCAGCTCTCGTGCTTGCTGCAGCAACTCACGAGCACTGCTGGTTTTGTCGCGGTATTGCAGCAGGGCGACTCCGCCGGCCAAAAGCTGCTCGGCGGTCGAAAACAAGACTTCGATATCTTGGAAGCAAGAAGTGTCGAGAATGGCGTACAGGCGGGGCCACGAGTTCATGACTGCGATCCACATTGAAAGGGCCGCATCGTCGACGATGTTACGACTTCGCGTACCGGCCACTTCGCTCAGGATGACCAACGGTAACGAATAAGCACCTCGACCGCAAACTAATGCTTCTCTTTCCCATTCTTCGCCAGGAACCGCTCGATAAATGTCGTATCGAACTTGCCCGCGCGGAAATCCGGGTCCGCCAGAATGCGCCGATGCAATGGTATGGTCGTAAAAATCCCTTCCACGATAAACATTTCGAGTGCGCGGGACATCCGAGAAACCGCTTCCGCGCGGTCTTTGCCGCGCACGATCAGCTTGGCAATTAGGGAGTCGTAATAAGGAGGAATCACTCCTTCAGCATATGCCGCAGTATCGATTCTTACTCCCGTTCCGCCGGGCGGATTGAAGGCGGTGATCTTTCCCGCCGACGGCGTGAACTTCTCGGGATGCTCGGCGTTAATGCGGCACTCGATGGCATGTCCTCGATGGACGATCGGTCCCTGCAGCACATTTTCCAATCGCTCGCCCGCCGCCAGCAGAATCTGGCTCTTCACCAGATCGACATCGGTGACCATCTCTGTGACCGGATGCTCCACCTGGATGCGCGTGTTCATCTCGATGAAGTGTAAGCGTTTGTCTTCGTCCATCAAGAACTCAATCGTGCCGGCGTTGACGTAGCCGATTTCTGAGAGTGTCTTCGACAACACCTTTCCGATCTGATCTCGAAGTTCCGGCGACACCTGCGTGGACGGAGACTCTTCCAGCAATTTTTGATGCCGCCGCTGGATCGAGCACTCGCGTTCGCCCAGGCTCACGACGTTGCCATACTGGTCAGCCAGAATCTGAAATTCGATGTGGCGAGGGCGCTCGATGAATTTCTCCATGTAAAGATCGCCGTTGCCGAAGGCCGCCGCCGCCTCTGACTGCGCTGCTTTGAACAGTGCGGGAAGCTCTTCTTCGTTGCGCACGATGCGCATGCCTCGCCCGCCGCCACCCGCCGAAGCCTTGATAATTACGGGAAATCCGACCTGCCGCGCCCACTCCATCGCTTCGCCATCGCTCGCGAGAATGCCGTCCGACCCCGGCAAAATCGGCACGCCTGCTTTCTTCATCGCCGCGCGGGCCTTTTCCTTTTCGCCCATGAGCCGCGTTACCGCAGGCGGCGGCCCGATGAACTTGATATTGCTGGTCTCGGTCACTTCGGCGAAATTAGCGTTCTCCGCAAGCAGGCCGTATCCCGGATGGATCGCGTCCACATTCGTGATCTCAGCCGCGCTGATCACTGCGGGAATGTTGAGGTAGCTCTGCGCCAGTTGGGGAGGCCCAATGCAGATGGCTTCGTCGGCAAACTTAACATGCAACGAATGCCGGTCGGCCTCGCTGTAAATCGCCACAGTGCGAATGCCCAGCTCCTTGCACGCGCATATCACGCGCAAGGCAATCTCGCCCCGATTCGCAATCAGAATCTTATTGAACATGTATTAAACGAGTGGGGCGGACACTGTTGTCCGCTGGTTTGACCCTGGCTTTCAAAATGCAAGAAACCGAAAACCAATCCTAAATTCAACGGCGGCGGGCAGGAGCGTCCGCCCCACATCTTTAACTTCGCGGCCGGATCACAAACAATTCCTGTCCATATTCGATGGGTTGGCCATTCGCCACCAGCTTCTTCACAATCTCACCCGCCACGTCGGCCTCAATCTCATTCATGAGCTTCATGGCTTCTACGATGCACAAGATTTGGCCGATTTCGACCACATCCCCAACTTTGACAAAGGGCGGTGATCCTGGCGACGGGCATTCGTAGAACGTCCCGACGATTGGTGAATGCACCGTGTGCAATCCTGCTTCCGCCGCCGGAGGGGTCGCAGCACTCGGCGGTGCGGGAGCCGGCGCAGCCGGTGTGGATGAAACCTCGGGCGCAGGCGTCGAAGGAGCCATATGCACCGCAAAGTGGGGCGCGGCGGGCGCTGCTGGAGCCACGTGCTCCACCCCGCGCTTGATCCGCACTTTCACATCGCCGCGCTCTAATTCGAACTCGGCAATATCCTTTTCGATTAAGAACTCGATGAGCTCTTTCAGTTCTTTCTGGTTCATGGTTTGCGGTGGGACTGCTTCCTGCTTCCCCCTGGGCCAACCCGAGGGGTCGGACGTTACTGCCGGCTAGGAATCTAAAGAATAGCTGCTTTCAGATCGTAATGAGTTCCTTGCTCGTGGGTGCCAGAACCTCGCACCCGTCCTCCGTTACTACGACCATATCTTCGATGCGTACACCCCCGCTGCCGGCGATATACACGCCGGGCTCAACCGTAATCACCATTCCCGGACACAAAATCTCGGTCTGTCCCGCAGCGATGCGTGGAGGTTCGTGAATCTCCAAGCCTACACCATGCCCGGTGGAGTGTGTGAAGTGCTTTACCAAGCCACGCCGTTTCAGTATCTTACGCGCGGCCTGGTCGATCTCGCTAACATTCACGCCAGCCTTCACCGTCTGGATGGCGACTGCCTGCGCCTCCTGTACCGCTTCGTACATCGCGCGGGCTTCGCTCGTCGGACGGCCCACGTGGACCGTGCGGGTCCGGTCTGAACAGTAGCCCGAAAGTATAACACCGAAATCGCAGACAACGAATCCCCGGGAAGGAATTGCGGTCTTCGAAGCTCGCCCATGCGGCAGCGCCGACCGCTTGGCCGCCGCGACGATCGTCGGGAAAGACATCTCCTCTGCCCCACCTTGCCGAGCGGCATGTTCCATCTCTGCCGCTACTTCGTTCTCCGTGACTCCAGGCCGGATGACCTCGAGCGCCCGGTCGAACAAGCTTGCCCCGAGTACGGTCGCTGCTCGGATAAGTGCGATTTCGTCCGCGTCCTTTACCATCCGGGCGCGCTCCACTAGTCCTCGCGTCTCTCGCAGACCGAGGCCGGGCCGCAGAAGCCTCGCTACTTGGGAACGCGCAGCCACAGTCAGGTGCTCGCTCTCAAATCCCAGCGTAGATGATCTCTTTCGGCCGAGTTTGCTCCTGTTCTCCACCAGCCATTCGGCGGCAGCCGCCAGCGGAGGCTTCCGCGCGATCACGATCCGTGCTCCCTGCACTTCGGCTCTGGCCTGTTCGGTGTAGCGGCCATCGGTAAAGAACACACTGCTGGTTCCGAGCACGACCAGGACGCCGGATGTTCCGGTAAAGCCGCAAAGATATCGGATGTTGGGAAGATGCGTGACCAGAAAGGCATCCGAGTGGATGCGCTCGAAGACGGCTTGCAGACTTTTCAGTCGGCCTTTGTGGTCCATCTTAGGAGTCTAGCAGGCCACCCAATGACACTCTTGTTTACTCGAGGCGCGCAAAACAAAACCGCCGGCCCCTGACAGGTATTTCAGGGAACCGACGGCTGTCTTACTGCTAACTTGCGACTAGGTCTGGATGACCCGCGGAGTAATGAAGAAAATCAGCTCCTGGTTCGTGGTGCTGACCGAGGTGTGTTTGAACAGGTTACCCAGCCACGGGATGCTGCCCAACAGTGGAACCTGAGCCACGTTGATGGAGTTGTTGGTCTGAATAACGCCACCGATGACCACCGTACCGCCGTCGGTGACCAGGACTTGCGTGGTCGCCTGTTGCGTGATCAAAGTGGGGTTGCCGTTGACCGTTTCGCCGAAGTCAGGCGTAGTGTTCTCGACATCGACGTTCAGGAAGATCGTGCCTTCGGAAGTGATCTGCGGAATCACAGTCAGCCTCAGGAAAGCGTCGACGTAAGTTACAGTTGGCGGACCACCCAACTGCGCCTGAGTCACGATAGGTACGCGCACGCCCTGGCGGACCAGAGCCTGAATGTTGTTCTGCGTAACCACTCGCGGACGGGACAGAATCTTCAGCAGTCCGCGCGATTCGTCCATGGTAAGGATGGCGTCAAGCCGGATCGAAGAGCTGGCATTGAGGAACGAAAAGCCGCTGGTCGGGCCGGTTGCGCCCAAGTTCGAGAACAGAGGAATCTGTACTCCCGTGGTGCCCGTTGGAAGAGTGGTTCCAATAATCGGGTACTTTGGCACGATGCCGAAGGTCGAAAGCGGCGAGGTGCCAGCAGCGGATGCGCCGCCAACTGCAGACGCTGCGTTGCCCCAGCCAAACCCAAGCTGCGTACCAATTTCCCGCGCGAAGCTGCGAGTCGCAGCTACGACGCGAGCTTCAATTTCCACTTCCTGCGTCTTGCGGTCGAGTTGCGTAAGCAGTCGGTCGATATTGGGCATCACCGCGGGGATATCCGAGATGATCACTGCGTTGGTGCGCTCATCGGCCACCGCGTCTCCGCGTTGCGACAGGAATTTCTTAACTGTGAGGAGGACATCTTTGGCATGGGCATAGCTTAGGAACCGTGTGACCGTCTGCTTGTCGACCGCCAGAGCTTCGGCTTCCTGTTCCGCCCTGCGAGATTCCGCCTCGTGGCGCAGCGTTTCCAGGGTCGCGATGCGCAGCACGTTGCCATCGAGCTGGCGGGCCAGATCGTTGTTCTTCAGAACGATGTCGAGCGCCTGATCCCACGGCACGTCATCAAGTACGATCGTCAGTCCGCCCTTAACATTGGGATCGAGAACAACGTTCAAGCCGCTGATTTCGTGAATCAGGCGAAAGAAATCCTTCAGATCCACATCTTTCAGGTTCACCGAAATTGGTTCGCCGGTGTATTTGGGGGCGGTAATCGGGCTCACCATTCGGCTCTCGCCCTTTGCCTCCGCCGCCAGATTCACCGCAGGCTGGATGGGTTGGAGAGTCGTAGCCTGGCCCGCCTGAGGCTGCATGGCAGCGCTCGGTGCTGGCAGTAAATCGCCCTCGGGCTTATCTACGAATTTCGCCGCCGCACCCGCCGCTCGGTCTGAAGAAGCTGCCTCGTCGGCGGAAGGGTTCTCGTCCGCTTTCTTCTGCTGGTAAGACGGTTCCACGAAGGCGAAGTTGGTGGCGGAAGAAGTCTGCTTCGAATTCTTATCGTCCCTGGAGACTGCAGCCGCGGCCGCGGCCGGAACCGCAACTGGAGACGCAGGCACGAGAGTTGGATGGCTCGCGGCAAGTGCCGTCCGAACCGAGGTTGGGAGCGAAGCTGTCGTCGGCAGCAATGCCGACGGCGGCGTGGCAGCCTTGGCACTATTTGCGGCCGCCGGGTGGAGTTTGACAATGATTCGATTGTCGCCAACCGCAAGCAGTTCAAACTGGCACGGCTGCACCAGATCAATCACCACGCTGGTGGTCGGAGGAACACGACCATCGGTGCCGATGCGCACCCCCTTCACTCCGTCACTGCCCACGTTGATATGGTTCTGAACGGTGGCTGTTACGGTATTGGGCAGGGTCACGAGGACACGAGCCGGCGAGCCCAACGCGCTGAGCTTGGGCGTCACCTGTCCGTGGGCGGTGATCTCCACGCTGATTCCGTCATCCGCGTGCATCACGTCCACCTTCTGTACGGTGGCACGCGAGTCCGCGCCTGTGCTCGTGCTCTGGGCCTCGGCGCCTGCGATCAGGGCCAAGATCAGCAGCGGTAGCAAAACAGCCAGCAATTGCTTTCGCATTTCCCTTCTCCCCACGGGCGCGCGTTTTGCTCGCCGCGTGATCTGTCTCTCAAATTTCGTTGCCGT
>Ga0070762_10000148_pt1 | contig 25363 bp, 12 predicted proteins | sample HubBroMetageREF2_FD_66726 | JGI IMG/M metagenome (GOLD analysis project Ga0070762, IMG submission 66726) | Reference soil microbial communities from the Hubbard Brook experimental Forest, New Hampshire, USA - Hubbard Brook CCASE Soil... | ecosystem: Environmental > Terrestrial > Soil >...
TGGGGCACGAGCCCGCAACACGCCTTGCCGATCGATGGCAGCGTGCCGGATCCTGCGGGTGAAGCGGATCCGGCGCGCGCCAACGAGCTGCGCGAGGCCATCGCCTATATGGGCTTGCATCCGGGCCAAAAGCTCGCGGCGATTGCGATCGATCGTGCTTTCATCGGCTCTTGCACCAATGCGCGGATCGAGGATTTGCGCGCGGCGGCCGCGGTGCTTGCCGGACGCACCAGCAAGGTGCCGGGGCTGGTGTCGGCCGGCTCGTCGCTGGTCAAACGCCAAGCCGAGGAAGAAGGCCTCGACCGCATCTTCCGCGACGCCGGCCTGGAATGGGGCGAATCCGGCTGCTCCATGTGCGTCGGCATCAATGGCGACATCGTCGCGCCCGGCGAGCGCTGCGCCTCGACCACCAATCGCAATTTTCGCGGCCGGCAGGGTCCCGGCGCGCGCACCCACCTGATGTCGCCGGCCATGGTCGCGGCGGCGGCCGTGGCGGGACGCCTATCCGACGTCCGCCCGCTCTTGGCCGGCCGAGGGGTTTGAGCGCCATGGACAAGTTCACGCGCATAACCGCGACGGCCTGCCCGCTCAACGTCACCAACATCAACACCGATCAGCTATTGCCGGCGCGGTACCTCAAATGGCCGCGCGCGGCGGGTCTCGGCAAGGTGCTGTTGCAAGACCTGCGCTTTGATTCCGCAGGCCGCGAGCAGCCGGACTTCCCGCTCAACCGGCCGCATTGGCGCGACGCTAAAATCATCGTCGCCGGCCGCAATTTCGGTTGCGGCTCGTCGCGCGAGTCCGCCGTCTATGCGCTCTACGACTATGGCATTCGCTGCGTGATCGCGCCCTCGTTCGGCGACATCTTTGCCGGCAATGCCGTGCAGAATGGGCTGCTCACCGCCGCCGTTGCCGACGACGTGGCGGCAGAGCTCATGGCGCAGCTGACAACGACGCCGGAGACGCCGGTCACCGTCGACCTCGAACAGCAGACCATTTCATGCGGCAATCACAGCTACGGTTTCAGCATCGATCCGGTCCGGCGATTGCGGCTGCTCAATGGCTGGGACGATATCGCGCTCACCGAAAGTTTTTCGGACCGGATCGCGGCATTCAAAGCGGCGGATCGCATCAACCGCACATGGGCCGTGCCGTCAGAATAGAAAGACATGGGACGATTCACGCGCCGCAACTTGCTAAAGCGGGTCGCCGCAACCGCGATCTTCGCTCCGGCCGTATTGTCCAGGCGCGCCGCCATGGCGCAACTGCCGGCTCTGCCGAATCTTCCATCAACCGATGCATTGCTGTTGCGTCCTGGCGACGCGCAATTCGCCGACTATCAAAAATCGTTCAACACCCGAACTGCGCTGACCCCACAGCTGCGCGCGCTGTGCAAGACCGCCAGCGCCGTCGGCGTCATGGTCGATTGGTGCCGCAGCAACAATCGACCATTCGCGCTGCGCGGCGGCGGACACTCCTATGAGGGCTTTTCGCAAAGCTCGAGCGTCGTCATCGACACGCGCCTGCTCAGCGCCGTCACGGTCGACAAGGCGACCAAGACCGCGGCGGTGGGCGCGGGCGCCTCGCTTGGCCAGGTCTACAAAGCCATTGCGGCTCGCGGTCTGGCGTTTCCCGGCGGCAGCTGCCCCACGGTCGGCGTGTCCGGCCACGTTCTCGGCGGCGGCTACGGCTATCTCGCACGGCCCTACGGCCTCGCCTGCGACAACGTGTTGTCCGTCGATCTGGTCAATGCGCAAGGACAGCAAATCCACGCCGACGCCCAGCAGAACACCGACTTGTTCTGGGCCTGTCGCGGCGGCGGCGGTGGCAGCTTTGGCGCCGTGACCGGCTATCGATTACGCCTGCTCGAGCTGGCAAGCGTATACACCTTCAACATCAAATTTCCGCAGCTTTCGGTTCAGCGGGCTGCCGCGATCATGAAACAGTGGCAGGCTTGGGCTCCGCAAGCGCCGCAATCCATCGATTCCAATCTGGTGATCGCAAAAGATCCGAACGGCGGCATCGTTTTGCGCTGCGCCGGCCAGTCGATCGGCTCAAGCAAAGAGTTGCAGCGTGAGCTGAAATTCCTTTCCTCCACGCCAGCCGTGCGGCGAACGTACTTGGACTCGATTACATATTTCGCCGGGGGACAGAGCGGCTGGAACTATCCGTCATATCCGATGAAGGGCAAGTCCGACTACGCCACTTCGCCGTTGACCGACGCCGGCCTCTCGACGCTGATGAATGAGGTCAGCACCAAGAGCGGCATCTTCGTGATCTGCGATTCCTACGGCGGAACGATTGCCGGCACCGCACCCGATGCAACGGCCTTCGCGCACCGAAGCGGAACGCTGTATTGCCTCCAATATGGCAGCGATTGGACCAATCCGGGCGATACGCCGCAGCGTCTCAGCGAGATACGCAGCTGTTACGCGGCGATGCGGCCTTACGTTTCCGGCGCGGCCTATGTGAATTATTGCGATCTCGATCTGGTCGACTGGCAAAATGCGTATTGGGGTCAGAACCTGCCCCGGCTGAAGCAGATCAAATCCAGCTTCGATCCTGACAATGTTTTCCGCCATGCGCAAAGCATTCCTCTGGCATAGGTCGCCCGTGCTATGGAAATATTGGCGATGGGTCGCTTTGGGGTGGCTGGACCGTGAGATTGCTGAAACGCCTGTTGCGCCGCGTGCTCATCTTCGGGTTGGGCATCTTGAGCGTCTGGCTGATCGTTTATGTCTTCCGTTTGACCGACAATAGACTGCCGACGATTCTGGCCCTGGCCCTCACCTATGGAATCGCCGCGTATCTCATCCTGCCGCGCGTCGTTCGCCTCGGCCTGAAGGTCCTGCAGCGCAAACGCTTGCCTCGCTTCACCATTACCGGCGACGGACTGCCCGGCGATCCGATCAATCTCGTGCTGATCGGAACGCGCCAACAGCTGAGCGACGCCTTTGCGGTCGCGGGCTGGTCGGAGGCCGATCCGTTGGGGCTAACAAGCTCGTGGCGCATGGTCCGGGCATTCGTCTTCAACTCGCCTTATGCGACCGCGCCATTCAGCACGCTCTATCTGTTCGGACGCGGCCAGGACATCGGTTTCCAGAAGGCGATCGACAACAGCCCGCGCAAGCGCCATCACATTCGCTTCTGGGCATCGAGCCTGACGCGCGCCGAGGCCACCGTGGGCACAGCCGACTTCTGGCTGAACACCGACCGGCCGCCGCACCATGAGCGCGTGCTCTGGGTCGGAGCCGGCACCAAAGATACCGGCCTGTCGCTCACCCAGCTCACGTTCCAGGTCACCCATGCCACCGATTCGGATACCAATATCGAGCGCGACTTCATCATTGCCGAGTTGCAGGAAAATCGCGTCATCGTCGACGTGAATTCATATCGGTCCGGCCAGCGTCTGCCCACCCAACGCGTCAACCACTACATGACTGACGGCCAAGTGACCGTGGCCAGCTTGGCGCCGCCTGCTCAGTAGGCACGGCGTCCAAATTGGATCACTGCCGAACGTACCTAACGTCCCATTCCCCGGCGAAAAAGACGCTGGCGGAGGGAGTGGAAATGCTAACCAACCCTCTCCTATTCTAAGTGCATAGAAAACCAGCAAACTCGTTCACTTATGTGCACTGTGGCGAGCGAGCAGCATTCAACGTGAAATTTAATTCCCCAATGGTGAATGTCTGCGACCTAAATGCCACAACCAATGTGGTGCGCGACCTCAGCCTTCTATCGCTCACGGAGGCTTTCCTGCTTGTACCGCAGTAGCGGCGATAGGATGTACTCGATCACGCGCCGCGAACCGGTCTTGATCTCGGCCGTTACGGCCATGCCGGCGGCGAGACTGACTAGTTTGCCTTCGATTTGCATTTGGGTCCGGTCGAGGGCGATGCGCGCGGCATAGACTAGTTCCTGGCCTAGCGGTTCGCTTGTGTCGGCCAGCGCGCCCGCAGTTTGCGAGGATTTGCCTAGCTTATCCGTAGCAGGCTTCTCGCGAACGATGGCATCGTGAGAGACGTTGAGAACGATGCCGTGCAGGAGGCCGTAGCGCGTGAAATTGAAGGTGTCGATCTTGACTTGCACGGGCTCGCCGGCATCGACGAAACCGATGTCACGGTTTGAGATCATGACCTCTGCTTCGAGATGGTCATCGGCGGGTACAATGACCATCAGCTGCTGTGCTGGGGTCACTACGCCACCGATGGTATGAACCGCCAACTGCTGCACGGTGCCACCGACCGGCGCCGTCAGGGTTTGCAGTTTCCGCTTCTGCTCGGCTTCAACGAGTGCTTCCTGCGCGCTTGCTGCCTTCAGCGCCGCTTGCGTCAAATCGCTGGAGTTGGTGTGGCGAAATTCAGCATCGGTTTGGAGCCGTTGCTCTTGCACCGCCGCGATTTGCTCGCTTGCTTCGTCGAACCTTGCGGTCTGCACTTGAAGTTCCTGCTGGTGTTCCAGAAGATCCTGCTTGTTCTCCCAGTAGGTAATCTTCGACCCGAGCCCCTTATTGGCAAGATACTCTCGTGCATCTGCTTTTTGTTGAAGTAATGGAATTGCAAGTTTAAGCTTTTCGATCGTGGCCGCTACCGCCGCGCGGTTTGCCTCATGTTGCAAGATTTGGCGGTTGAGATTTGCCATTTTGGCGTGGAACTCCACTATTTGATTGCGTAGCAAGGTGCGCTGGGTTTCAGTCTGTGCCGCCGAAGCTCCCCGCGGGACCTCCATCTCGACCTCTAAGCCGTCGGCACCTGCCAGCGCGGCATTAAGCCGTGCGACATCGAGCTGCGCGGCGATGAGTTCTGCAGTAGCCCGGTTGCGCTCTGCCGTATTGATTGTGGGGTCGAGCTCGATAAGAACGTCGCCTTTTTCTACTATTTGGCCGTCCTGCACCGAGATTCTGCGTACCACGCCGGTCTCGAATGGCTGAATTGTCTTGCTGCGGCTGGTGGGAATGATCTTGCCGCTCGCGGTGGCGATGATATCGACACGTCCAAGTGCGGCCCAACCAGTTGCCACGACAAAGAACAGCATGATTACTCCGGCAATCGCTCGTCCGAGTGGCGGTCCGGGGGTTTCGACGATCTCAAGCGCCGCCGGCAGGAACGCGAGCCGGTCGCGACGCGAGGCCATTCCTCGGCGCGGCAACTGCACGACCGTCGCGGTCTGATCAGCCGAGCCCATGCAACCCTCCCGCGAGCCCTGCCTGAAGTCCGGCCTGTGCGCGGTGGAGGCTCGCGTAGCGTCCACCGGTGCGGATCAGTTCGTCGTGCTTGCCGTCTTCAATAATACGGCCGCGCTCCATAGTGATGATCCGGTCGGCGATCGCCACAGTGGAGAGGCGGTGCGCGACGATCAGCACTGTGCGGCTGAGCGCGATCCGACGCATATTGTTCTGGATGACACTCTCGCTTTCGTAATCGAGCGCACTGGTCGCCTCGTCAAAAATCAAGATGCGCGGATTCCCAATCAACGCGCGGGCGATTGCAATGCGCTGGCGCTGACCACCCGAGAGACTGGCACCACGCTCCCCCACGACCGTGTCGTAGCCTTCCGGCAACTCGGAAATGAAATCGTGTGCGCCCGCGAGCTCGGCCGCCGCCATCACCCGCTCCATAGGCAGTGACGGATCGCTTAGCGCAATATTGTCACGTACCGAGCGGTTGAATAGGACGTTCTCTTGAAGCACCGCTCCAACTTGGCGTCGCAACCAAGCCACATCGACCAGCGCGACGTCGATGCCGTCGATAAAGACCCGGCCGTTTTCCGGCACGTAAAACCGCTGCACCAGCTTCGTAAGCGTCGACTTGCCTGAGCCCGATGGACCGACGATGCCGAGCATCTGTCCAGCCGGGATCTGGAGGGAGACATTGCTGAGCACTTGTGGTCCATCGAGCCGGTAGCGGAAATGAACGTGATCGAAAACGATCGCACCCTTGATCGGCGGCGGCGCAGCGCGCCCAGGCTTGAATGTGGGCTCCGGAATCGCATTAAGGATGTCGCCCAGGCGACGGATGGACAGTCGCGCCTGGTGGAAATCCTGCCAAATCTGGGCGATGCGTAAGACTGGTTGCGCAACCCGGCCGGCCAGCATGTTGAAAGCGACGAGCTCTCCGACCGTAAGGCTTCCGTCGATTACGAGATAGGCTCCAAAATAGAGCGTGAGGGCAGTAACAATCTTGCTGATGAGCTGCACGGCCTGGCTCGCCCAGTTTCCGAGCGCAAGCACGGAAAAACTCGCTTGCACGTAACCGGCTAGCTGCTCCTCCCAGCGGCGTTGCATTTGCGGCTCGACCGCCATCGCCTTGAGTGTTTCGACCCCGGCGATGCTCTCGACCAGAAATGCCTGGTTTTCAGCGCCGCGGTTGAACTTGTCGTCGAGCCGGCGCCGGAAAACCGGCGTTACGCCGGCGGACAGCAAGATATAGAATGGAAAGGAAGCGATCACGATCCATGTGAGCAGCGGTGAGTAGTAATACATCACCAGGAGAAACACGACGGTAAACAGCAGATCAATGACGAGCGTGAGCGCCGAGCTGGTGAGAAAGGTCCGGATGTTCTCGAGTTCGCGCACGCGCGCGACAGAATCGCCGGTTCGCCGCGCCTCGAAATAGGCGATAGGCAGCGCTACCAGGTGCCGAAACAGCCGAGCACCGAGTTCCACATCGATGCGATTGGTAGTGTGCGCAAACACATATGTGCGCAGCGCGCCGAGCACACTTTCGAATATCGAAACAATGATCAGGCCAATAACGAGCACGTCGAGCGTGCTCAAGCCTCGATGTACCAGCACCTTGTCGATTACCACCTGGAAAAACAAGGGCGTGATCAGCGCGAACAGCTGGAGAAAGAAGGAGGCAGCAAGCACCTCCGTCAGTATCCAACGATATTTGTGGATCGCGTGGAGGAACCAGGCGATGTTGAACTCGCGTGTAAGGTTGCCGAGCGAGACCCGCCGCGTCAGCAAGACCAAACGGCCGTTCCAACGGGCTTCGAAATCCGCGCGAGTCGAGAGCTGCGGACGACCTGTTCGCGGATCTTGAACGAGCGCCTTGTCGTCGTTGATCTTGCCCAAGATGATGAAACTGCCGTCGCGACATTCGGCGAGCGCGGGCAATGGCGTCTTGGCGAGCCGGAGCCAGTCCGTCGTAATCGCACGCGCCTTAACCCGGAATTCCTTGGCGCAGCGGAGAATTTCCGGCGTGCCGAACGATGTATCGAAGCGATGCCGAATCTGCGTGGGATCAACGGCAATTTCGTGAAAGCGGAGAAGCAGACCAAACGCTGCGATATTGATATCGGCGGTCGTTCGATCGGCCGTTGTTGAAGCACTCACCTCCATCGGCTTACCACGCAACTCATCTAATACTTAGCCAAGCTCGCTTTTGAGCTTCCGGGACGCCGTCATGATGGATGTTGGAGATTGACAAACTGCTGAGATGCAAGAGCCGCTACGGCAGGGTTGAACGCCGACCCATCCGCCGACGAAACGCCGCTGCTGCCGAAGCTTGGTGGAGCAAAGGCCATTGCCATATAGTTGCCCAGGAGCGCGACGTTCTGCTGCCAAGCAACTTGCGGCGGTCCGGCGTCGTCAGGGGGCGAAGCGCCAAGGACGAAACTGCCGTTTTGCAACGGTGCTTGCTTCGACGCCGTCGAATTGCTGCCCGTCCCCGCGCCTCCCGCAGTCGTGACATTGGATGAAACGTAGGACGAAGCCGCCGCCGGTGGGTCGGTGATGAGCGTATAGCCGCCCACCATCGAAACATTTAACGCTGCGTTGAAATTATCGAACGTGAGCGTGGCGACGTCGCCGCTTGAATCGTGCAACGTCAAGATTTCGTTGGCACCGGAGTTCTGAACGGAATAACTCGACTCCGTAAATCCAGCCAAGTAGATCGCATCTGAGTCACTTGGGTCGGGTGCGGTTCCGGTAAAGCCTGAGATTTGTGCGGTGAAACCGCTCGGCTGGTTGACGACGAGGATGCCGGTTGCGCCCGAGAAGGCAACCGTTTCGCTGGTGCCAGTGACCGCGGCTGCCGCACCCGCGCCGATGTTCACGCTGTCATTGTTGCCATTGACCCCTACATACTGGCCGTTGGCGACGTTGATCGTGCCGCTCGATCCGTAGACGCCGGTACCGTTGGTGGCGTCGCCGGTGATGGTGACCTGCGCATTGGCGCCGAGCACGACCTGGTCGCCGCCGCCGTTGACCGTCGCCTGCGAATTGGCAGCAACCGTGAAGGAGTCGTTGGTGGCGCTGATCGATTCGCCGGTTCCGGTGACAGTGGTCGATGAGCCGGTGCCAAGGCTCACGCTGTCGTTGTTGCCGGTAACCCCTGCATAAGAAGCGTTGCCGACACTGATCGTATCACTTGAGCCGCTAACAAAGACGACGTTGCCGCCAGAGGCGAGTGTGATCGAGGCACCTGTGCCGCTGATCGTTGAGCCGGTTCCATTGACATAGGCCGAAGAACCCGTACCGAGAATGAGGCTGTCGTTGTTGCCGTTGACTGTTGTATAGGAACCGTTGCCAACGTAGACCGTGTCGTTCGACCCGTTGACCGTTTCCGAGGTCGTATTGGCGGCCGTTACCGCAAAGTCGCCCGTGCTTGCCAGCGTAACAGTCTCTCCCGATGCATTGAGCCCGACTTGGGCGGTGCCGCTCACGGTCGCGCTGCTCCCCACGCCGACCAGGCCGACATTGTCCGATCCAGTGTTTCCGCTCACAACGTCGCCAATGCCATCCACCGCCACGGTCGAAGCGCTGCTCGCCACCATGTTGATAGTATTGTTGTTGCCGTAGACCGTCGCGATCAAGCCGGCACCAAGGGTAACGGTGCCGCCAGCCAGGGTCACCCTGGAACCGGTACCGGTTATGTTAACGGTGTCGCCCGTGCCGCTCACGGTCACATAGGCATTCGCGCCTTCGCTCAACGTGTCATTGTTGCCGTTGATCAGTTCGGGAGCGGCGGCCGTGCCGGCCCCGGAGGCAACCATGATCGACGCATTCGAGGCATTGGTGATCGAGTAGGAATTCGCGTAGGGGGCACTGGGTGCCAGGGTGGCGGCGGTAATACAAATCACATCGCCGGTGCCTGATGTCAGAGTAAGCTCAGATGGACCGATTTGCGAGATCTGATCATTGCTTCCGGCGACTACTGCTACATTGCCATCTCCGATCATTATCGTTGCGTTCGAAGCGGTAATGGATCCGTTGCTGCCGAAACCACCTCCTCCGCCCGTACCGTCGTTTGCATAACTAACATCGATCGCATCGTTGAAACCAGAAACGGTTACGTCGCCGACATTGACTACGACCACATCGTCGTTGCCGTTAATGGTGGCGCCTACGGTATCGACATTCAAAAGGTAGTTCGCGAAAGAGTAGGTGCCGGAGTATTGTATTGCAGACGTCTTGGATGGATTGGTAAACGTGGGAATCGGGGACGCCGCCAGGTGGTCTTGCGGATCGAGCACTGAGAATTTGTCTTGTGCTCCCTCATCCATCGCGTATTGGGCAATCGCCACTGCGGCGGTTACGAACGCGTCAGTTGTCGCGGTATTCGCGAAAGTTGACCCGCCCGTACTGAATTCCGCGGAGATGATGGACTGATCGAAAGTTGCCAGTTCCTCTGCCGTCGGCAACCGGCCCAATGCATTCTCGAGCGCCGCGAAAATATTGAATCCTCCCAAATCGGAATTCGTACCTTTGTTATAGTCCGATGAATTGACAATATTGAACGCGAGAGCTTCTCGATTAAGCACGCCGTCGGTTATGTACTGCGCCAGATATTGCGTCTCGGCATCATCCATCGGACGGGCGAGGATCGTTTGATAGATCTCGTCGGCAGTCGCGATGTCCTGATTTTCCGTCGCCAAATCGATCGTGATCGTCCCGGAGTTTCCGGTTCCGTTGTGATAGCTCCAAGTATCGATGCCGTTGGCATCGACGAAATGCGATCCACTTCCGGCCGCGAGCCCCTTTTGCGCGGCCACGCTGCCCGCCGTTACGCTGCGAGAAAATTCGTAGCTGCCGTTCGAATTGGCGAAATCGACCGTCGTATCCGTGACGCCGGTTGACGTCGTCAGAGTGGTGACCAAGCCATTGGCGCTGATCGTATAGGTGTTGGTACCGAGAAGCGTCGCACCGACGGTCATCCCAGCGATGGTTTGCGTGCCAAGAAGGTCGCTGTAATAACTGAAAATCTCGGTCTTCGATCCGTCGGGTTGCTCGATGACGGTACCGATTTGTTTATAATTGTTGCTACCGTCCTTATCGATGAACGTCATGCTCACGAGACCGTTGGCGCTGGTTTCCGCCGTCGCCAGCGTACGCAAGTTCGCAAAGCTGTTGCCGTACGCCGTCTCGTCGACTTCGGTCCTACTGCCGTCGGCGTTGAGCGTCATGACGTCGGACTTGATAATGTCGGTTCCCAGCATCGATGTGGGCAAAGCGGCGCCGCTGATAAGGTCGGCGGCCGCCGCATCGAGATTGGCGATCGTTTCCTTGCCGGTCGTGTCATAGGCAAGGGTTTTGGCGAGGCCGTCGGCCGAAGTGCCGGCAACAAATTGACCGACCAGGGCTCCGGTCGCGTCATAATTCAAGGTTGTCGTGGTCTGGCTCGCGTCGGCATTGGTGACGACATTGACGGTTTGCTTGTACGCGGGCGCGCCAAAGGAGCCGGTGCCGCTGCGGGTCTCCGTGGTTGTGCCATCCGCATTGTCGACGACAGTATCCATCTCGACGTTGTAGCCGGAGCCACTGAAGCTGGGAGTTTGGTTGTCGAACGATTGATTGATTTGATCGTCGGCGAACTCTCGCGTCGTCGTGGTCGTGCGGCCGTCGTAACTGGTCGCGACCGTGTTCTGCTCCAAGACGACCGACAAGGAGGTGGGATCGTAAAAGGTCGTCACTGTCGATTTCGAACCGTCGAGCGCGACCGAGGCTTGATGGACGATATAGGGGCTGGCGTTGCCGAGCGCGGTCGACATGGTCGTCGTCAACTGGTTCGCGGACGTAACGACCGTCGTGGTGTCGCTGGGACTGGACGCGCCGTTGATTGTATCGGTGGTCGTTTCCGTCATCACGCCGGTGTCGGCAATGGTCATGCTTTCGTTGGTCGTAAGATTGAAGTTTGCCGTGTTGGTCGCTGACAGCGCTCCCGTCAGTGCCAACGTGATCGTCGCGCTCTGGGCATTGCCCGCGGTCTGCGTGGCGCGGTTGGTCGTGAAAGTTAAGCCGCTGACGATGTTGTCCGTATCCAGGAACGTCTCGATCGTGCCGCCGTCGCCATTCGCATCGTAGGTCTTTGTATCGCTCTCGGCGTCGACCGTCGTGCCGCTCGCGTTCTCATATTGCGTCGAGGCTGCCAGGCCGTTTCCGCTCATGGTCTTGACGACCGTGCCGAGCAAATTATGGCTGGCGTTATAGCTAGATGTGGTATCTGTAATCGAACCGTTCGCCAGGGTCTGAACGGTTTCGGATTGATCGACAGTGGCAATGTTGCCGGTCTGATCGAGATAGCGGTTGGTCGTAATCGTCTGCTGATCGGCGGACGTCGTAGTGACGGCCTGCTTGATCGTCGCGCCATTCGCCGCGCTGGCCGTAACCGTTTCGGTGCGGCTGCCGTCGCTGGTGTTGAGAACCGTGTTGTCGGTGACCACGAAATCGAAAACCGGATTCGAGCCGCTCAAGGCGCCGTTGGCGTCGACCTCGGTCGTCTTCGCGAGCCCGTTGGCGCTGGTCGTCGTCACCATTTCGCTGATCAGGCCCGTCCTGTTGAAATTGACGACTGTCTCCGTTTGGCTGCCGTCGGCATTCAACACCGTCGTATCGGTCATCCCGAAATCGGTCGATGTATCGCCGTTGACCGCCGTGCCTGTCGTCTTGACGAGACCGTTGGCGCTGGTCGTGACCGTCGTCTGCAGGAGAAGCGGCCCACCGGCCTGCGCGTAATATTTGGCCGTGTCAGTGACGGTGCCATTTGCGCTCGGCACGATCGTCTCGACCTGATAGATCGGCACCGAACCGTTCGATTGCCGCGCTATTTGCGTCTCTAGACCGGCGCCGGCGACGATGATCCCGGATGTGGTGGTCGTGACGTCGCGAACGGTTCCGGTGGTCCCGCCGGTGTAATCGGTGACGGTTTCGGTCACGCTGCCATTGGCGTTGACGGTGATAAGGTCCGTCGTCGATTGATCGGTGACGCCGTCGCCGTTCAAATCGTAAAGCACGGTCTTCGCCGTGTCGTCGAAATTGACCGTTGTCGCGGTCTGGTCGATCAGCGCACCATTATAGTTGTAATTGGAAATGATATCGACAGTGCTGGCGTGAAGGTTCACCGAGGTTACGTTCGTCGTCTCCTGGGCAAAATGAGCCGTCGCATAGGGATTATCGATTGTCGTGATCGAAAGGTCATTGGCACTCGTCGACACAATCCCCGTCGACAGCAGCGTGCCATTCGCCGAGGTGACATTGGTCGTCGCGGTGCGACTGCCATCGGCATTGATGACGGTGGTGTCGGTCGTCGTTCTGTCGAATACGAGCCCACCGGCGGCGTAAGCCGCCGCCGACTGTCCCTGAATGTCGTTTCGGACGATCTTGACCAGGCCATCAGCGGATGTTCTCGTGACCGTTGCGCCGATCACATCGCCCTGCTGGTCGAGATGGACGACCGTGTCTTTCAGGGCGCCTTGAGCGGCGCTGTTGTTGATTATTGCAACCGTTTCGACTGTCTCAACAAGGCCGGTGGTCCCGAGCGTGGTCGTCGCGGTGACAGTCTGGCGGTTGGCCGAAGTATTCTTCGTCGTCGTTTCGAGAACGTGACCCGCGCCGTCGGTTGCGGTGAGGGTTTCCGTCAGGCTGCCGTCGCCATTGACGGTGGTTTGGTCGGCAGTGATTTGATCCCAGGTTCCGCCGGCCAAGCTCGCGCCGGTGAAAGCATGATAGACAGTCGTCGTCAGCCCGTTCGCGCTCACGACCGTTTGAGTTCGATCGAATTCGTCGTTGGAGGAAATCGCAGCGCCGTATTGGGTCACAGTCTCGGTGGAGGACCCGCCCGAAGTCGTGGTCACATCCGTCGTGATGTGATCGAACACCGGGGCAGCCGCGGTGCCGGCGCCGGTCGAATCGACGGAAATGGTCTTCGACAATCCGCCGCTCGTCGTCGCCGTCACGGTCTCGTTGACGAGCGAACCGTCGCCATTCAAATTCTCGACCGTTTTCGTCGTCGTGCCGCCGCTCACCGTGACGGTCTTCGATCGGGTCACCTCGCCGTCGCCATTGCCATAGGTCGTGACCGAGCCCGCGGCGCTGCCGACTGTGCCGGTGGTAATGCTCTCCGACAACAGCGTGCCATTAGCGCTGTCGTCGACCACCGTTGTCGTCGCCGTGGCGCCCGCATTCGAGATTGTCGTCGTTTCGCTGCCGGTTTCAATAAAGTTGCCGACGCCGTCACGTTCGGATTTTACGACTGTCGTTACCAGGCCACCCGAGGTCTGCGGCGTGTTCGTCGTGACCGTTTCGTCCTGGAGCACACCGAGAGCGCTGGTGTCGGTCTGTGTCGTCGTCGACCCGGCTGAATTCGTTATGGTTTGCGCGACTGACGTCACTTCGGTCGTCGTGCCGTCCATCAGGTCCTTGGTTGTCGTTGCCGTGACCGAATTCGCGGTGGTTTGCGTCACGGTGGTGAACAAGCTTGTCACCGTGGTGCCGGCGGAATCCGTCACCGTTTCGGTCCGCGTGCCGCCGTTCACCACGATCTGATCGACGGAGGTCGTCGAATCCGCGGCAAGTCCGTCCACATCGGTCGTCACCGTTCGCGTCGAACCACTTGAGGTGAAGGTCGTCGACGTCGTCGTGACGCTGCTCGCCGACCCGTCGGGATTGAGCTTGGAGACCACGATCGAGCTGAGCGAACCATCAGCGTTATAGGTGTCGACTTCCTCCTGGGTCGTCCAGCCGCCGCCCAGCTGATCGCGCAGAATCGTGACTTGCTTGCCACCGCCGCTGGTGGCGGCTGTGGTGGTGATTTGTGAATTCAGCTTCTCGGAACCGGAAACCCCGGCGCTGGTCAATTCACCGGTGGAGGTGATGGTGCCGCCAACATAATTGGTCAGGGTTTCGGTCGCGCCGCTGGTCATATCGGTCTGCAACGTGGTGACGACGCCGCCGGCGTTGAGATCCGTCAGCACCTTGGAAAGGCCGTCGGCGCTGGTATTGAGAATGCGGGAGTAGGCAACGCTGCCGTCCGCATTGAGCGCGATATTGTCGATCGTCGTCGACCCATCGGTATTTGTCGCCGTTGTCGTCGCCACGACATGGCCATCGCGATCGGAGGCGAAAGTCACGGTCGCGGCCGTACCCGTGCCACCGCTCGATGTCGTATAGGTCGTTTCGCCGTCGATCGAGGAGCCGTCGGGCAACTCGATATTCGTTGCGTTGGCCACGAGGTTGATCGACGTGATGCCGAGTTGCGTCAGCGAGTACGCGGTCTGCGTACCATCGGCGTTGGTCACCATCACGAAGAAATCGTTGTAGTCCGCGTCGCCGGAGTCGAGCTTACCGTCGTGATTGGTGTCGAACACGTCCAGCAGCGCCTGCATGTCGGTTTTGGCGCCGGGATCCCAGGCGGTGAAGATAACCTGGTTTTTCTGTGTCAGCTCCCCGTGTGCGGTCGGATCGTAGAACAGGACGCCGTTGCCCTTGTCGGCCCACGCGGTGAGGTGCTGCTTGCTGTCGCTGCTGTTGGTGATGAAAACGTTGGACTGCGTCAGCGGCGTGATCTTGATGCCCTGACCGGTAATATCGAGGACGACCGGCCCGCCGTCGCCGTCTCCTCCTCCGTCACCGCCGCCGTCACCGCCGCCGTCGCCGTCGCCGTCGCCGCCGCCGCCGCCACCGTCGCCACCGGCGCCCCCGGAGCCGGAGCCCTCGCCCGAGCCCGCGCCCGCGCTGCTGCCAGAGCTAGTGTCGGAAGAGGAACCACTGGAAGCGGCGCCAGCAGCGCCACTGGAGTCAGCAGCGTCACCAGATGATCCGGACGAGCCAGCAGCCCCGGCGGAACCGGCGCCGGCAGAGCTACCAGCGCCTACATCGCCGCCGACACCGCCGCCTATGTCACCGCCGACGCCGCCACCTACTTCACCGCCTTTATCGCCACTGCCTGTGTCGCCGACGCCGCCGTTCGGACCGCCGCCGTTCGGACCGCCGCCGTTCGGACCTCCGGCGTTCGGGTCGCCGCCCGGGTTGTCCGGATTGTCGGGGGTGCCCAGCCCGCCGTTAGTGCCGTTAGCGCCGTAAGGCGCGCCGTTAGGCCCGCCGTTAGCGCCGTAAGGCGCGCCGTTAAGCTGCGCTCCGGGCGGGACTCCATTGGAGGATCTATCTTCATCATTTCCCGTGTAGGGATTCACCGCCCCAGGGCTCGGCACGTCTAACGACAGCGGCTCGCTTGTCGACGGTAATTCTGCTGACGACAGTGCGTCTTTGCCCGCCCCCTGCAAGTCTCCCGACGGCAACTCTCCCGACGGCAGGTCTCCAGACGACGGCGCTTCTTTGCCTGCTCCCTGCAGTGGTCCCGACGGCACGTCTCCCGGCGGCAAGTCTCCCGCCGACAGTACGTCTTTGCCCGCCCCCTGCGAGTCTACTGACGACAGTGCGTCTTTGCCCGCACCCTGCGATTCTCCCGACGGCAAGTCTCCCGACAGCAGCGCGTCCTTGCCCGCCCCCTGCGAGTCTCCCGACGACGGTACGCTCTTGCCGACACCCTGCAGGGGTCCCGACGGCAAGTCCGATGGCAGTGCGTTCTTGCCCTCCCCCTGTCCGTAGATCGGACCATGAGCAGCGTGCGCTTTTATCAATGCATCAACGATGGCGCCGGCCGCAGCGTTGTTGACGCCGTTATCCTCAATCGCCCGATTACTAGTGCTAAACCCCGCCCCAGGCTTCGTCGCTCCAAGATCTGCGAGTTCCTCCATAGTCACGCCGATGGCATGAGCAACCGCTTCTACGATGCCTAATTTTCCAGACCCGACGTCCGACGGTGAAGGAGTGCCGATAGAAGCCTCCACCCCGTGCGCAACATCTTCCGCCGTCACACCCACGGCATTAAAAAAATCCCCCCACTCGCCTTCCATGGTGTTCTCCAATGGCAGTTAGGCCCAGCGTCGGATTGGTGTTTGCGTAAATTTGCGAAAAGCTAGCACGGCCGTGCGGCGATACAACTACGGCGTTAATATCTAAGATGAGCGAACTTGCAGCCGAAGTGCAAACTGTTGAGGGAGCGAGGCTTTGCTAATGAACAGCGCGACGAGTCGCTTGTGGATAACTTTGAGAGTGAGATTGACGCACTGCTATTTAGTGCACTGCGGTCGACTTCAATGCGAAAGAAATATCTCACGTTCGCAGCGATGGGCTTTTACCTCCAGCAAACATTTTCACCCCACGACATGGCTGCAGCGGCGGCCGCACTGGAGTCTGTCAGGCACGATGTTGCAATCGGCTAACAGCAGTTTGAAAAAATTCATCCGACCCAAAAGACGCCAGCCGCTGATAGCAGGACTAAGCTTACGGCAACAAAAACAGGCCTTTGAACGCGAGATTGTAAATCATGTGCAGCGCAAGCGAAGCACGCACGCTTTGACCGAAGTGCCGCGCTAACGCCAGGATGATTGCAACCGGTACGAGGGTGACTATCAAGCGCGGCCTGAGATGGATTGCGAGAAAGAGTGTGCTTGTCAGCAAGGCCGTTGGCAGAGGTCCCCAGCATCTTTGCAGGCCCGTCCAAAGCCAGCCTCTAAACAGGCTTTCCTCGGCAGCCGGCTCGATCACGCAATTAGAAAAGATAAGTAGTCCCGCTAGAAAGATATTTGTCGGAAGTGGGGGTGATGCGCCATAAAGCAGTGAACTGGAGGGAAGGAAGTGGCGGATCACGACATACGCAACGATGACAGCCGCCAAGCCGACGACGAGTGGCAACCTCGACACCGGTTTGTTGCCCAAGCCGGCATTGATATTTCCCGATCCGACGATGCGGCCGTGAAAGACTGCCGCAGCAAAAAGCACGCCATCCGTAACGAAGACCCCAGCGTACCGAGCGATGATGTAGACGTATAATGGCGGGAGGGAAGGGGAAAAACCTTCTAATTGTAGGACAAGTAAGGTGACCGCACCGCCGCAGGTGAAAGCCAGCACCACCCAGCCAACGGCCGCGGCGATAAGGCGCCAAGCGTTTTCCGTTCCAACTTGCGACGCCTTCGGTTGCGCCATTGCATTTCCCCTCGAACTAACCCTGACGCCTGACGGTCCTGCCGACTCTACCAGTGACGCGGCGCGGCAGCAGAAGCGCCTGAGCTTTGCCTCATATTCCCAAGCTATCACGAAGATAGTAATCTTTACACCATGCCGCCCGTGATTGTGGGGGTCGGGCGCCATCGAAGATCCGTGTCGCGCCGAACGACGTGACGACTGCAATCGCAAAACCGCCGCGGCCCAATGATTGACTGAGCATATAACGGACAAGCTGCCAAACCATGAACCTTCGGTCCAGCAGAGCTGTCGTGAATCCGCTTGTCGGCATCCGAGAGGCGATCCGTTCGCTCGGATTGCATCGCGCGGAAGCCGGCAAAACGTTGCTCTCGCCTAGGGGCAAAACGCAGGATTGGCTGATCGATCTCCGGCGGGTCTTTCTCGATCGCCAGGCGCTTGAGCAAATCGCCGACGCATTTTGGGATCGGCACCAAGGCTTCGGCCCGTTTCAGATCGGCGCCATCGAGACCGCCGCAATTCCGTTACTCACGGCGCTGGCGTTGCGGGCACCGCATGGCCATAGCAAAGTGAACAGCTTCATTATCCGCAGGGAGCGCAAGACCTATGGGCTGGGGAACACGATCGAGGGGGAGATTACAGATGAACCGATCATTCTTGTCGACGACATTTTGAATTCAGGCTCAAGCGCCGAAAAGGCTCGCACCGTCATCGCGCAGGCGAGCCACGAGATCGCCGAGATGTTCGTCGTCATCGATTATCGTTCGGCGCGGGGACTTCGTTGGCGGCAAGAGCGCAGCGTCCCGGTCGCATCGCTGTTCACACTGGCGGATTTTGGATTGGAGATTCGTCGGGACCCGCGACCTCCTACGCAGAAATACAAGGAGCTCTGGCGCGCCGCAGTTCCCGGCGCCAATCCCTTTTACGTCGTACCGAAGTCGGGGCCAGTTCTGGTGGAAGACCGTATCTTTCGTGGCTGCGATGCCGGGCGCATGCATTGCTTCGATGCAAATACCGGCGCCGTCGTCTGGGAACACAAGGCTTCGGGGGCCGCGGCGCGAAAAGGTATCTGGTCTACGCCGGTCTTTGACGACGGCCGCCTCTACTTCGGCGCCTACAATGGCGTGGTCTACTGTCTCGACGCGAAAACCGGCGAAGAGATCTGGCGGCAAGAGTATGGCGAATGGGTCGGCGCTTCGCCGATTGTCGTTGCCAGACATGGCCTCGTCTTCATTGGACTCGAATATGAAAGGCCGTGGGCGAAGGGCGGCATTGCCGCGCTTGACGTCAATACCGGCCTCAAGGTTTGGGAACGGCCGGTCCAAAAATATCAACACGGATCGCCGGCCTACTGGGAAGGCGGCGATCTGATCATCTGGGGGACCGCGGATCACGAAATGACCGGGCTTGATGCCAAAACCGGCAAGCTGTCGTGGTCATTTCCGACGGCTCGGTCCGTCAAATACGCGCCGGCGGTCGACGCACCAAGCGGGCTCGTAGCGTTCGCGTCATTCGACAAATCGATCTACGTCGTCGATGCAGCTACCGGCGCCAAACGCGGAGAATGGCAAACCGGCGATATTTGCTATACTACGCCGCTATTTGTCGGCGACAAATTATTCTGCGGCTCCGGAGATCGATATCTTTACGTCATCGATCTTTGCAGCATGGAACTCATAAAGAAAATGGATATGAACGCGCGGGTCTATTCGCCGCCGCGCAATATTGGGGGACGGGTGATTTTTGGAACAACCGGTGGCCTTGTCGTCGAGATTAATCCGGAGACACTCGACATCGAGGGTACGCTGCAGCTGCCCGACGCCGTAACGAACGCCGTTGCGGCGACACCCGGCGGCGAACGCATATTCGTATCGACCTATATGAACCATCTGTTTGCTGTCGAACGATTACGTTGACGTGCGCAGAGCCTACGGTTTTGTTACAATGATTTCGGTCACTCCACAGAACAAGCTGCCCATCTATCGCCTTCGCTGCGCGGGATTCGGCTGGAAATTCGCGAAAGTTGCAGTGGAAAACTAATAAACCTGTACTGGCATGATCCTCAAGGCGTGGTATCATGCCCTGTAGTTGGGAGGAGTGTGGCCGCGATGGACTCGTTGACCTTCGCGAACGGTGTTGTCCAGCCGGTCCATGATCCGAGGTTTGTGAGCACGGCCGGGACCGACGATGCGAGCGAACCGAGCGACCAGCAGGTGAGCTTCGCGACGAGCGCGTTCGACCCTTACAATTCGAACTTCAGCGCGCAGGTTTCGAGCCTTGGCGGCGACGATGAATTTGGTTCCACGAACGTTTTCTCGCAAGCGCAGACGACACTTGCCTATTCAAACCAGGACAACGCCTTGGGGACTACGCTGACGACCAGCGACGGCTCCGATACTGCGAACCTTGTTCTGTTTGGCCAGTACATGGCGTCCGACTTCGGGTTTTCGAGTAACGGCCATGGCGGCCCGCCGATGACGGATCCGCTTCCTCGAGCGTCGACCGTGGCCAATGGCACCGGGCCTGATAGCGACGGTGTCAACTCCGCGGCCGCCCAGGCGGGTGCACTCAACATCAACAGTTCGAGCGCAACTCCGGTGGCATTATCGGCTATGGCCGAACAGGCTCCGCCGGAAGTTACCGCTGGGCTGATGTGGGCCCACAGTATGAGCGACAGCGCATTTGCGGTCGCCACCGCCACCGATATGTCAGATCCGGCAGCACCAAGTGGCGGCACTGCATTTGCCGCAATAACGTCCACCACATCTAATTCAGCGCTGTCGGCCTCCGGTGATGGATTTGTCGCCGTCGCGGGTGGATTGGCAGCAACAAATGGCAGCACGGCTGAAAGTGTCGCGACGCTCGGTACGGGCACAGTAAACGGCTTGACCGATCTGACCATTAACGCGGCACTACCGTCTCCAAATACGTGGCAGCAAGATGTGGCGCTCATGAGCAACTATTTGGCGTCGACCTTCCCAATGCCGGCCGTCGGCGACGGCTTTGCGAGCTCCACGGCATTGTCATCACCTCCCGGTCAAGATTCTCTTGCCGGCCAAATGCTCGCGAGCCATCAAAAGTCGACATAAAATGGCCGCAGTGAAGATAAATGCGGCGGGGCGTTTGGCTTACTCAAATGACTCTCTGACTGCTTGCAACGCTGGCAATCAAATTTTCACGACGAGTAGCTAACTTCCAAGTGGAATTAGACTTAAGCCGCGATCGCCCGTAATCCAGTCCGGACGTGCTTGTTACCCACTGGCCACAACCAAGTGGATCTGTGCACACATAACTGTCAATTATGCTTCGCTACCTCGGCGCCTATTCCGATGAAATATCATGGCAAGAGGACACCAGGCGGAAAAGCACTAGCGAGCTTTATCTGGCGATGAGTGCGTCAATGTGTTGATCGGATCGCAGGAATATAAGCGCCTCGCCTGCGTCACTGGCCGAAATTATATCGTGGCCCCAATCCTGAATCATCATTTCCGCGACTTGGCGGATAAACACATCGTCCTCGACAACCAAAATCACGGCCATCACTACTCTTTCGGCCGTGACAATTAACACACCACAGCTTTGAGAGCTCTTCCTGCCGGTTCACGGCTATCAGAGCCCTATCTGCTACTATTAGGGCGAAGGCCTCAACTCCAACAACCACAAACAGCGCGACGGCAGTCGGCGTTTTTATCTTGCCATCGTTCGGTCGACAGCCTGCTTCCCGCCGTTTCTGCGCGGTCCTTCGTCAAACTGCGATCGGACAAAACCAGACCAAGCACCCCGGCAGCAGTTTCCGCGCAAGTTCGTTGCAGTCGATATGCCGTATCTTTGGTGACCCCACGTGCTTAACGTGTCGCCAGATTGAGCGAAGCCAGGACGTAGGAACTGCGGTGGCTCTGCCCGTTGTTTACAGATCGGGCGCAGGAAGGCGACAAGCAGGCGGGTCTCGGTCGGACGTGGTTATGTCCGGTGTTGTGGAAAGCGGACGAGACAACGGACATGGCAATATCGACGCGAATGACCCGAAGCGGTCATCTCTGAATGGTCCGCCTATGAACACAGACCATGGTTGTGCATCAAGAGCCTCGGCCGTGCGCACGACAGAGACCGATTAGACGGTAGCCCCACCTTCCGAGTTTGGCCTTCGTACAATCTCTGGAGCTACAGTAACTACAGTAAGAACCGAAAAAGGCTCTTATCAAATCTTATAGAAATAATCAGACGCCCGCGCACGCGTTGACATTACCCGGGGTGATATTCAACAGTAGATTGTATCGGATGTGGTCCGTACGCCCCATTCGCAGGTGGCCGCTGGTGAGTGTTCGAGGATGAGGCCAAAATCCGACGAGTCAAGCAACGCCATCCGCAGGGTCGCGATCGTCGGCCGCCTCGGCGTCTACCCTATGGCGCGGCTGTCGCTGCCGGGTCGGCGCATCATTGCCTATCTCGCGCTGCTTGGCCAGCGGGTCGCGCGCGGGCGCGCGGCAGCGGAGTTGTGGCCGGATCTGCCCGACGACGTCGGGCGGACTAATCTGCGGCGGGCGCTGTGGCACTTGCCGCGCGGATGGGTCAACGCGCTCGGCGACGAACTCGTGCTCGACGCCGAGAGCGACCTCGCGCGGGCGCATAGCGCCGCGGCGCGCGCGCTCGGTGGTCAGCCGCTTACCTTGGACGAGATCGCGCTGCTCTCGAATGACATCCTACCCGGCTGGCACGAGGAGTGGGTGCTGCCGGCGCACGAAGCATTCCGGCTGCTACGGGTGCAGGCGCTGGAGGCCGCCTGCCGAACCATGGCGGCCTCGGGCAGCCACGCACTTGCCATCCAGGCCGGCGCTGCGGCGATCGCCGCCGAGCCGTTGTGCGAGTCTGCCGCCGAGGCACTCATCAATGCCCATTTGGCACAGCGCAACCGCTACCAGGCGGTGCAGGTCTTCCGCCTTTTTGCCAAGCGTCTCCATGATGAGCTCGGCGTTACTCCCGATCCGTCACTTGCCGAGCGCGTTGAAGGGATCGGCTTGAACGGTCGGCCTCCGGCTTAGCCTCACGAACGCAACTCTCGCAGATCGGCGCATCGCTCGCGCGTTTCCGCTCGCGACCGCGGCGACGTTTGCGCGACGGAACGGCGACGGATCGTGTGCGCTGGCGCGACTCCCTCGCTGACGTGGCTGCGACGGAATTCAGACCGCCGATCAACACACAGAAGCTGCCGACAGGTACGGGCCCTGAACGGGTCTTGTGCTCGACTGCTCGCGAGGCTGTCCGGCCCGGAGCTTGCCATGGCAATGACCCAAGACGCCCAAGAACTCGCATGGAATCCTCGGTCGGAGGAAAGTCCGTTCACCGAGTTTACTCTCAAAGCGGAGGATAACCGTGGTGCCGTGGGGTTTGCGCCGTGGGATGAGAGCCAGTCACCGTTTACCGTGTCGATCGGAGAGGTCACGAGCGAATCAGAGTCCGACCGCCTGTTGGCCGAAGCCTTCGCCGCGCTTCGTGACGAGGCTTTCGACGAAGCCGTCGGGTATCTCGCGGAGGAAACAGAGCAAGCGGTCTCCGACCGCTTTACGAACGAGTCGCCCGCGACCGCAGGCGAGCGCGAGCGCTATGCCGAGGCGCAGCTCTCCTCAGTGCGCTTTGAGTCCGAGCAATATCTCGACAGCCTCGAAGCCGGTCTTGCCGGCCTGGACGTCGCCTCGCTCACAGAGGAGCAACTCGACGAAGCGCTCGATCGGTTTGATCCGCAGACCGGCGAGCTCACGCCGGCCGGCGAGGAGTTCATCGGCTCGTTCATCCGCAAGGCCAAGAACGCCGTCAAATGGGCTGTCAAGACAGCCAAGAACGTTGGCGGGAGTGTCGTCGGTACTGTCGGCAAGTTCGCCGGAGCGGCCCTCAAACAGGTCCTCGAGAAGCTCAAGGGCCTAGTCAATCCGCTGCTCCAACGCGTGTTGGGGTTCGCGATCGGCCGGCTGCCCGCCCCGCTGCAGGCCCCGGCGCGTGCGCTCGCATCAAAGATCAAGCTCGAAGCCGAGGAAGGAGAGGGTTATGACGAGGCGCCGGTGTCGCCGGCCAATCTCACCGATGTCGAGGCGCTCGCCGAGTCGTTCGATGCCGCCCTGGCCGAGGCGTTGACCAGCGACGCGGTCGGATCCGAAGGCGAGTCCTTCGAGAGCTTCGACAACGAGGGCGATCTCGCTGGCCGTCAGCTCGAGACGCTGGCCGAGGCGCGCGGAGCGTTGATCGACCGCATCCGCTCCGCCGGCGACGAGGAGAACCTCGGCCCCGCGATCGAGCAGTTCGTCCCAGCCCTGCTCAGCGCGCTGCGCCTCGGCATCAATCTCGTCGGTCGCCCCAAGGTCGTCGACTTCCTCGCTAAGTATCTCGCGCAGCTCATCAGCCGCTGGGTCGGACCTGCGCTGTCCGGTCCGCTCTCGAATGCCATCGTCGACACTGGCCTGCGCCTCATCACGCTGGAAGCGGAGAACGGCGAGGCCCGCGACGAGGCCGGCCCGGTCGCGCTCGCCAGCGTCATCGAGGACACCGTCCGCCGCATGACGGAGAACGAGGACTATGTCTTCGAGAACGAGGACCTGATGCAGCTTGCCGCCTCCGAGGCCTTCAGCCAGGCGGTCGCCACGCACTTCCCCACGCAATTCGTCCGGCGCGACCTGCAGCAGGCCCCTTCGCTCAGCGGCACCTTCGTTGCCCGTCGGGCGCGCAGCATCCGGACCTACCGCAAGTATAGCCGTGTCCCCGAAGTCGATGTCACGGCGCAGATTGCCGACGCGCTCCCGACCTTCGGCGGTGCGACGGTCGGCGCCGTCATGCGGGCCGCCGGCGTGACGTTTCCGCTCAAGGCGCGGATGCACATTTACCAGTCCGCGCCCGGCACGACAGTACCGCGCATGATGCGTATGGACCGCAACCCGCAGAGCGGCGGGCGCGGCTACCTCAGCACGGCGAACGTCCACCCGCTGACCTCGCACGCTGCGGGCCTGCTGCTGCGCGAGCCCAAGCTCGGCGTGCATGTGCCGCCGGCCTATCTCGAGTCGCGCAATCGAATCGCCGCCGGCCAACGCTTCTACGTGCTAGAGCCGCTCGGCGCCGTCGCAAATCTGGCCCTGCCGACCGGCGCCGGCGCCCGGTCGGCCGCCGCGCGGCTCGCCCCGAGCCGCGCGTGGACGCGTGTCGACCTGCGCCGCGGCCGGATCACGGTCGAAATCTACCTCAGCGAGGCCGAAGCGCAGGGTATCAGCAACATCATCCGGGAGGGCCGCGGTACTCCGGCTTTGCTGCAGGCGCTGACCCAGGCCTACAAGGCGATGGAGCATTCCGCCGCGCACCGGCACGGCCACATCAAGACCGCCCACGAGGACGGCGAGGATTTCGAGAATCTCGACGCTCGCCCCGGCAGCCTGTTGCCGCCGGCCTTGACCGGGATGCTGCGCAAGCGCCTTCGCGCCTGGATCCTGCCCGCGCTCGCGAATTGGACCAAGAACAACGCCGAGACTTTCGCGCGCGCCGCTGCCCATCCCGATGCGGGCGTCACCATACGGGTGAAGCTGACCGGCGTGCCTGGGCTCGATCTTCTCGGCAAGGCCGCCGCCGCGATCCGCGGCGGCTCGGTCCCAACCGGCATTCTCGGCGCGCTCAAAGGAACACCGCAAATCGCGATCACGGTGACGCCAGGCAGGGGCAAAGGCCGCAAGACATGACGAGTCCCGAAAGCCTCGACCAGCATCTGATCGCCGCCGACCTGGAGCGACAGGTCGCCCATTGGCTCGCTGCTGCGCGGACTTTTCGCGATGCCGAGGAGTTCGCCTCGCTCGAGGCCTGGCAGTCGGTCGAGCGCGAGATCGGGGCGCCGCTGCGCCAGCAGCTCAATACGACCGTCGAGGAGCTGATCGCGTTCGGCGATGCGACCTCCAAGCTGGTCGCGAGCATCAAGCGAGATCCGACCGCGATCGGGCGAGCGGCTGCCGCCGTGCAGCGTTTCCGCCGCTACTTCATCCAGGTCGACACCACGCTCGGTTTCGTCGGCGACGCCGTGAACTCGCGGACGAGCCCGCAGTTGCGCGCGGTGCTGTCGACGCTCGACCGGCTCGC